>Ga0315293_10000884_pt1 | contig 28627 bp, 24 predicted proteins | sample YL17G13_20_MG_FD_203071 | JGI IMG/M metagenome (GOLD analysis project Ga0315293, IMG submission 203071) | Sediment microbial communities from Yellowstone Lake, YNP, Wyoming, USA - YL17G13_20 | ecosystem: Environmental > Aquatic > Freshwater > Lake > Sediment | place: USA: Wyoming | collected...
CGGACGGCGGGTGAGGCCCGAAAGAAAGTGACCGAGGGCGACGTGCTGGTCGCGCCGGCTCTGGGCGAAGACTGGCTGCCGGCGATGGCGAAGGCCCTCGCCTGGGTCGTGGAGGACGGCGGCGAGATATCGTTTACCGCGGCGCAGGCCCGCGCCCTGGAACGCGTGGCCGTCGTCGGGGTGGCCGGCGCCCTCAGCCTGCTTCCCGACGGCGAACTCGTCACCTTGGACGGGGCCAGGGGCCTCGTTTACGAGGGGAAGGCCGTCGTCCTCTGACGACTAGCCGGGCAGCGCCCACTCTTGGTGTTTGCAGGGAACACCTCCCCCGGCGAGGAAGTCCTCAGGCCTCGGAGGCGACCGTTTCTTGACCCTCGCGCCCGACCTCGCCGACCCCAAGACCTTGGCGGCTCTTCGCCGCGAACTCCCCGGGCTCGACAGGGGCGTCTATCTCAACACCGGGACCCAAGGGCCGTCGCCTCACGCCGTCACCCGCCGTCTCTTCGAACTCTACGCGGCCTGGCAGGCCGCCGGTCCCGGCAACCCCGAGGTCTACATCGCTACGGCCAAGGCCTCGCTCGCGGCCAAGGAGCCGATAGGCGCCTTCTTCGGCGTGACCGGCGAGGAACTGGCTCTCACCGGCAACGCCACCGATGGCATCAACATCGTGGCCAACGGTATACAGTGGAAGGCGGGAGACGAGGTCATCATCTCCGACCAGGAGCACCCGGCCGGCCTGCTAATCTGGCTCCATCTGCGTCAGACTAGGGGCATCGGCATCCGGATGGCCCGGCTATCGTTCCGCAGTCCTTCGCAGACCGTGGAGGAGGTGGCCTCGCTCATCACCCCGCGGACTCGCCTCGTCGCCATGAGCCACGTCACTTGTCAGACCGGCCTGCGCGTTCCCGCGGGAGAGATAACCGAGGTGGCCCACGGCCAGGGGGTTCCCGTGATGCTCGACGGGGCCCAGTCGGTCGGCCAGTTCCCCCTGGACCTTCACTCTCTCGGCTGCGATTTCTACTCCTTCAACGGGCACAAGTGGCTTCTCGGGCCGGCCGGCACGGGCGCCCTCTTCGTCTCGAAGGAGGCCCTCGTCGAACTCCTTCCGGACCGCGTGGGCGACGGCAGCCACCAAGACTACGCTTACGGCGAGGACGGGTACCTCACCTACGACCGCACGGCTCACCGCTTCGAGTTCGGCACGAGGTGCCACCCTCTCTGGCAGGCCTGGCCGGAAGCCCTGGCCTTTCTCGGACGCGTCGGGCTCGACCGCATCGAGGGCCGGGGCCGCGAGCTTTCCCGGCGTCTTCGCGAGGGCCTCCGGGCCGTCAAGGGGGTCTCCCTCGTGGGTCCGGACGCCGCCGCCTCCCCGGAAATGGCCACGGCGCTCGTCTCGTATCGCCTGGAGGGTATGAGCGGCGAGGCGTTCCAGGAGAACCTGGCCAGGCGCTTCGGGGTCGTCACCCGGCCGGTCAGGGAGCTTGAGGCCACCCGTTTCTCCTGCGCGTTCTTCAACACCGAGGAGGAGATAGACAAGGCCATCGAGGCCGTGAAGACTCTGGCCCTCGAGACCGTGGCGTAAGGAGGCCGGGACACGTTGGGCAAGCAGCGGACGCCTGTTCTGACCAGGCGGCAGGTCGAAGACCTCGCCCGCTTTCGCCCCATCCCTTACCTTGTGACCACTCTCTACCTGGACATCGACCGGACGGTCCCGGGCGGCCGGGCCCGCCCGGGTGCGCTCAAGGGGCTCCTCCGGGAGGCCCGGGCCGGTCTTGAGGCCCGGAACCTCACCCGCAAGCAGCGCCAGTCGGTCGAGGCCGACCTGGGTGTGCTCGAGCGCATCGCCCGCGACACTCCGGCCCGGGGTGGGAAGGCGGTCGCCGCCTTCGTCGCCTCGGGCGCCGATTGGGAGCAGGTCTTCGACCTGCCGTGGCCGGTGAAGAGCCGTCTGCTCATCGGCGAGACGCCGAGCGTCCGGGTGCTCGCCGCCGCTCTGGACGAGCATCCCCGCTACCTGGTGGTCCTGACCGACCGGGCCCGCGCCCGACTGGTCGGCGTCCACCTGGGGCGGGCGCACCAGCTCCGCGAGTTGGCCTCGGACGTGCCCGGGCAGGTCAGCGAGGGCGGGTACCGCGGCAACGCCGAGCGCGGGATCGGCCGGCATATCGAGGACCACGTCGGAAAGCACATCCAGAAAGTGGCCGAGGCGGCCAGGGAAGCCTTCGGCGAACGGGATTTCGACGGCCTGGTCCTCGGTGGTCCGGCCGAGACCGTGGCCGCGCTCCGGGACGGCCTGAGCCCGGCCTTGCGGCCGCACCTGGCCGGCGAGGTCCCGGTCGAGGTGACCGCCCCGCTCGACCAGGTGGCCGCGGCCTGCGAGACCCTGGCCGTCGCCGGCCGCGCGACCCGGGACGCGGGGCTCATCGACCGTCTCGTCGAGGCGGTCGAGGCGACCGGGACCGGCGTGACGGGCCTGGCGGCCACCCTGGGCGCGCTCCGGCGCGGAGCGGTGGCTTCGCTCCTGGTGGCGGGTGACTACGACCAACCCGGGTTGACGTGCCCGGAGTGCGGTTTCCTGTCGGCGGGGGACGAGAAGGACTGCCCGGCCTGTGGCTGCGGCGGGATGCGCCCCGTCCCGTACCTGGTCCGCGAGATTGTCGATCGGGCTACCGAGACAGGCGCCCAGACGTGGCACATCTCGAGCGAGCCGGCCAGGCGGCGTCTCGAGGCCAGAGGCGCCATCGGCGCGCTCCTGCGCTTTAGGCTCATCTGAGAGGACCGCGGGGGAACCGGGGAGGGGGCGGGATATTGGATTCACCGAAGGCGGGAGAGCCCGGCTGGTGGCCTGAGGCGGAGCCGTTCCGGATAAAGGTCGTCGAGACCATCCGTCGCGTCACACGGCCCGAACGCGAGAAGCTCATCGAGGAGGTCGGCTTCAACGTCTTTGGCCTCCGGTCGGAGGCCGTCTACATCGACCTCCTGACCGACAGCGGCACCTCGGCCATGAGTGACGCCCAGTGGGCCGGGCTCATGGTCGGCGACGAGGCCTACGCCGGGAGCCGGAGTTTCTATCGCCTCCAGGAGGCCGTGGCGGGAGTCATGGGTTTTCCCCTGGTCATCCCGACCCACCAGGGGCGGGCGGCCGAGAACGTCCTCTTCACGACTCTGGTGCGGCCAGGCGACGTCGTCCCCAACAACATGCACTTCGATACGACGCGGGCCCACGTCGAGCACCGGGGGGCAACGGCCCTGGACCTCGTCACCGAAGACGCCTACGACCCGGTGGCCGACCTCCCGTTCAAGGGCAACATCGACCTCGACAAGCTCGAGAAGACCCTCGCCAGGCGCCAAAAGCCCACGGCGGGAACGGCGCCGGCCGCCGGCGCCGACCTCTCCATACCCTTCGTCCTCATCACCGTGACCTGTAACAGCGGGGGCGGCCAGCCCGTCTCGATGGCCAACCTCCGCGCCGCTTCCGAGATCTGCCGCCGCCACGAGGTCCCTCTCTACCTCGACGCGGCGCGGTTCGCCGAGAACGCCTTCTTCATCAAGCTGCGGGAGCCGGGCTACGGGAACAGGGCGGTTCGCGAGATTGCCCGGGAGATGTTCTCTTACGTGGACGGCTGCACGATGAGCGGTAAGAAGGATGGCCTGGTCAACATCGGCGGCTTCATCGCCTTGCGCGACCCCGAGGTCTACCAGCGGGCCACGGTCTGGGCCGTGCTCTTCGAGGGCTTCCCGACCTACGGCGGCCTGGCCGGGCGGGACATGGAGGCCATGTCCCGCGGGCTCGAGGAAGTCGTGGACGAGGACTACCTGGCCTACCGCGTCGGCCACGTCGCCTACCTCGGCCGGAGCCTCAAGGAGGCCGGCGTCCCCATCATCGAGCCGGTCGGCGGGCACGCCGTGTACCTCGACGCCTTGCGCTTCCTCCCGAACCTGCCGCGGGAGCAGTATCCCGCGCAGGCCCTCACGGTCGAACTCTACGTCGAGGGAGGGGTGAGGGGGGTGGAGATAGGGACGGTCCTGGCCGGGCGCGACCCGGCAACCGGGGAGAACCGTTTCCCGAGGCTCGAGATGGTGCGGCTGGCCATCCCGCGCCGGGTGTACACCCGGCAGCACCTGGACGTGGTCGCCGGCGCCTGCCGCCGCGTCCTGGAACGTCGCGGGCAGCTTCGCGGGCTGGCCTTCACCCACGAGCCGCCCGTCCTCCGGCACTTCACGGCGAGGTTCGAGAGACTGTAGGATAGGGCGGTCGGGGCCCGGAACGACGCCCGCACGGGAAAGGCACACCGAAGGAAGAGGGGGAGTAACCGGGTGGCGCGGCAGCGCAGGCTGGCGGAACCGTACAAGATAAAGATGGTGGAACCCATCAAGATGACGACCCGGACGGAGCGGGAGACCGAACTCCAGAAGGCCGGGTTTAACACGTTCCTCCTGGAATCCCCGAAGGTCTACATCGACCTTCTCACCGACAGCGGCACCTCGGCCATGAGCGACAACCAGTGGGCCGGGATGATGCTCGGCGACGAGGCCTACGCCGGCTCGGTGAACTGGCGGCACCTCTGGGACGCCGTCGAGGACATCTACGGGTTCAAGTACATGTGCCCCACCCACCAGGGGCGCGGCGCCGAGCACCTCATCTCCCAGATTCTCATCAAGCCGGGCGACTTCATCCCCGGCAACATGTACTTCACCACGACCCGCGAGCACCAGGAGCGGGCCGGCGGCGCCTTCGTGGACATCGTCATCGACCAGGCCCACGACGCCCAGAAGGACCACCCCTTCAAGGGCAACGTCGACCTCGGCAAACTCGAGGTCCTAATCAAGAAGGTCGGACCGGACAAGATCCCCTACGTCAGCGTCGCCGTCACCGTGAACATGGCCGGCGGCCAGCCGGTGTCGATGGCCAACCTCCGGGCCGTCCGCGAACTCTGTAACCGCTACCAGCGCTCGGACGGCCGGCCCATCCGCATCCTCTTCGACGCCACCCGCTGCGCCGAGAACGCCTACTTCATCCAGCAGCGCGAGGAAGGCTACCGGGACAAGCCCGTCCGGGCCATCCTCCGCGAGATGATGTCCTACGGCGACGGCTGCACCATGAGCGGCAAGAAGGACAACCTCGTCAACATCGGTGGTTTCGCCGCCACCAACGAGAAGGACGTTTACGACAAGCTCACCCAGTTGGTCGTGGTCTTTGAGGGCATGCCCACCTACGGCGGTCTGGCCGGGCGCGACATGGAGGCCATGGCCCGAGGCATTTACGAGATGGTGGACGACGATTACCTGGCCTTCCGCATCGGCCAGGTCCGGTATTTGGGCGAGCAGCTCGTCTCGGCCGGGGTCCCTATCGTGCGGCCGGTCGGCGGGCACGCCGTGTTCCTGGACGCGCGGGCCTTTCTCGACCACGTCCCGCAAGCCGAGTACCCGGCCCAGGCTCTGGCGGCCGCGCTCTACCTTGACTCCGGCGTGCGCGGCATGGAGCGCGGGAACGTCTCGGCCGGGCGTGACAAGGAAGGCCAGGAGCGCTTCCCCAAGCTCGAACTCGTGCGCCTGACCATCCCGCGGCGCGTCTACACCAATAGCCACATGGACGTGGTCGCCGACTCCGTCATCCACCTCCACGGCGAACGCAAGAACATCGGCGGCCTCAAGATGGTCTACGAGCCGCCGCAACTCCGGTTCTTCACGGCTCGCTTCGCGCCGCTGGAGAGGGTGGGGTTGTGGGAGTTTGTGGAAGGGTAGCTGGTGGCAACCGCCCATCGGGTTCTCGGGGTGATATTATGGGCGGGGTGGTAGCCGGTGTCACCGAGGGACCCTCCGCCAATCTCATACCGCGCCGTCTTTGCGGACCTTCTGGTCCGCCTCGCCGAGGCTTGCCGCGAGGTCTACGGCGGCCGTCTGGTGAGCCTGGCCGTGTTCGGGTCTGTGGCCCGCGACCGTCCGAGGCCCGACTCCGACATTGACCTCCTCCTGGTCGTCGACTGCCTGCCGTCCGCCGGAATCGCTCCGACGGAGGAGTTCGCCGCGGTTGAGGCGCGGATGGAGCCATGCCTGGAACGCGCCCGCCGGGAAGGAGTCGACACCCGCCTCTCTCCAATCATCCGGTCAGCCGCTGAGGCGGAGACGGCCGGTTTTCCCTTCATCGACATGGCCCTCGAGGCCCGCATCCTTCTGGACCGTGACCGCTTCCTGGCGGATGCCGTCGAGCGCCTGAGGCAGGGCCTGGCGGGGAGTGGGGCGGAGCGAGTCGTGACCCGAGGGCCGGCGCATTGGCGAGTGAAGCCTACTCCTGGGAAGGGGGGCTCGCGACGATGACCCACAGGGACATGGCCCTGAGCTACCTGGCGAAGGCCAAGGTCCGGCTGGAAGCGCTGGACTTCTACCTCAGCCGGGGCGCCTACTCCGACGTCGTGCGGGAAGCGCAGGTGGCGGTGGAAATCGCGCTCAAGGGGATCCTGTGGAACATCGGGGTGGAACCACCGAAGATCCACGACGTCGGGAGCCTGATCCTTGAGTATCGTGGAGAGCTACCTGTCGAAGTCGGAGGCTTGGCCGAGGAACTGGCCAGGATCTCCAAGTGGCTTCGGAAGGAGCGGGAGTTTGCCCTCTACGGAGCCGTGGACCTGGTCCCCACGGCTGAGTACGGGCCCGAACGAGCCGAGCAGGCGATAGTCGATGCCCGGCAGGCCATCCGGGCCGCCATCCTCTGCATCGAACCCTAAAAACCCTGCGTCGCCCCGCGGGTTTCACCGCGCCCAGCCACGCCCTCTGGGAGCACGTGTCTTCCGTGGCAGGAGATTGCCGGTCCCCGAGAGAAACCCCACGCACTGGCTCCACCAAATCGTCAGACAGGAGGTTGAGACGGCGGAACACGGCTTCATAGTCCAAGGTCGTGAAGGGACTGGTTGCGATGCGTCGTTTTCGGATGACACCCATTATCGCGCTCTTCCTTCTCCTGGTCCTGGCTGCTCCCACGGTCTTTCCCGCCTCGGTTTCGGCCACTCCGTTCGGTTCGTACGCCGACCTGCCGACCGGGCACTGGGCTCATGACTACGTGGAGCAGATGTACAATGCCGGCGCGCTGGACGACCCACCGCCGCTGTATCAGCCGGATGTCCCCATCACCCGCGGGAAGTTCGCCCGCTACCTGGTGATCGGCTGGGGCCTTACGCCGTACAGCGCGGTCTGGCAGTTCCTATCGGACGTGCCCCTGACACACCCGTACTTCAAGTACGTCAACGCCCTCTACATCCGCGGCATCATGGTCGGTAGCGGAGGGCGCTTCGGGGTCGGCGACCCGCTGACCCGGCAGGAGGCGGCCGCTGTCCTGGTCCGGGCGAACGGCCGCGAAGAGGCGGCCCGGCTCCGGCCGGCTGCTGACGCGGAGGCCATCATCTCCCGCTACAGCGACCACGCCCAGATCTCCCCGTGGGCCGTCCCCTACGTGGCTGAGGCCTACGTGTCCGGTCTGTTCCTGGGGGACGCCGCCGGCACCTTCCGGCCCCGCAGCGCCATGTCCAAGGCCGAGGCCTGCACCGTCTGCTACCGCACCCGGCAAGGCCAGCCTCTCCTCGACTTCGGCGACGCGCCGGATTGGCCGCCTTACTTCAACTTCCCGTCGCGGCTCATCAGCAACGGCGCCCGTCATGCGGACTGGAAGACGGCCTGGCTGGGTGAGCGGGCGGATGGCGAAATCGACTCCCGGCAGATAAACGCGGACTTCTTCGACGACGGGTTCGTGGCCTTCGGAGCCGGGCCTGCCGCGGCGACCATGCAGGTTAAGTTCGAGGTGAGCGTAGCGGCCCGCAATCCCGCGGACAAGGTCCCGCTCTACTTCAACCTCCTCGTGGACTGGGACCGCGACATGCGTTGGGAACCGAACGAGTGGATGGTCCAGAACATGGTCATCGACCCCAACGCCTGGCCCGCCGGGGTCATGATGCGGACCCTCGTGTCGACGCCCTTCGTGCCGGCCGGCGACCCGTACGCCTCCTGGTTCCGGCTGACCCTGACCAAGGGTGAAATGGCCACCGTCTACCCCATCACTGCTTCCGCCCAGCCGGGCTGGGTGGGCCACGGCTTCTTTAAGTACGGTGAGACGGAAGACTACGGGCCCGAGGAACAGAAGATGATCGTGCTGCAGGACCTGATCGCTCTGGTCCAGGAGTGGACGGGCTCCCAGTCTCCGGCCTACCTGCAGGTGGGCGCCAGCCTCGCCGACATCATCCCGTTGGTCGAAGACCTCATCGCCGAGGAGCAGGCGGACGACCCGGTCGTGATCCTGCTCGAAAAGAAGAAGCAGCCCATCCTCGACCACCTCTACGCGGCGGCCCAACAGGCCGCCCAGCTGGGGCTGAGCCAGAGTGACGTGAATCGCATCTTCGACGGCCTCTGGAAGCGCATGGCCTTCATCACCGAGGAGGAGGCCAAGCGCTACGTGGTCGACATCCTCCGGGAGACCCTGCGCTTGAATTTCAATATCCCCCCGAGCGCCGACCAACAGATCCAGGACATCTTAGGCGACCTGGCCGACCTCATCTACGAACAGGAGATCGGCGACCCGGCGGAGGTCCTCCTGAGGAAGAAGGACCACATCATCCAGGCGCTGGAACAGCTCATCGCCGCGCTGGGCGCCGCCAAGCTCCCCGGCCCGACGGCCTCGGCCAGGGACGCCCTGGCCTGGGTGCTCTTCATCAAGGCCCTAGAGCAGCCGCTACCACCTGAGCCGCCACCTCAGCCGCCGGTTGAGCCGCCCTGGCCGCCGCCCAAGGCGCCCAACATGGGTGGGCTCCTCACCGGGGTCCACTCCATCTTCGAACTGCAGGACGGCGTGGTCAAGATGAAGGTCCACCTCCTGGGCAACTACGGGCTGGACAACGTCTACGACATCGAGTTCTACTACGCTCTCCAGCAGAACTGGCCTGCGGGGACGGTCCTGACCCCGGCCGCCGCTCCGGAGGGATGGTCGTCGGCGAGCGCCGCCATCGGCGCGAGGTTCTGGTCGTCCACGCCCATGCCCGTGTGTACGCCGCTCTATTTCACCTTCAACACCGACGCCAAGAACCTGGACAACATCATCATCGTCCTGACCGACAAGGACGGAAAGCCCATCGGCCACTCGGTGAGCCAGCGGGTGTACTACGGGTTCATGTCCCTACCGCCGGGCGGCACCGGGGATCTCTCCGTCAGCCTCATCCCCGGGGCGCTACCGGAGAAGACATGGGACGTGCAATACGTCCTGATGCCCGACGCGACCCACCAGGGCGCTCTGATGCCGTGGCTGGTCACCAACCCGGCCACCGGGGGCGGAATCCAACTCCTGCGGGAGGGTCTCAGCGAACTCCTTCCCGGAGACTACGTGCCCCTGGACGGGTACGCGGGAGAGTCCGGGCCGGTGCTGGCCGGGCAGTACTACGCCCTGCGCGACCACACCGGTCTAGGCTACGCTCTGCTCTACGTGGCCGGCATCACTCCCAACGGCTGTCTCCTGGAGTGCGAGTACGACCCGCACGGCACGATGGAGATGAAGCACCTGCCGCGGGAGATGCCGATGAACTAGGGCCGGCAGCCCCGTTCCCCGATAGCCGGGGGCCGGGGGCGCACGGCAATGAGACCGGCGGCGGGGCGCCCCGCCGCCGGTTGCCTTGTGCGTGATTCCCTCCCGACCCCTTCTCCCCCGACACAGGGATTCCACCCCTTCCCGGCCAATGTCAGTCTGGAGGAGCGCCTAGCCTACACGCGCTGATTCCAGACGCGTGCCCAGGGGGACCAGGATGTGAACAGAGGCTTCAGCCCGTATGTGAGTCGGCTCTTTGTCGGCCTTATCGGCGCGGCGGCCGGTCTGGCCTTGGCGGGGATGTTCCTTAACCTCACCGCCAAGCCGGTGACGGCTCCTGTCCTGTCCACTGAGACCTTGGAGTTCGACGGCGCCATGGCCCTGGAGCGGACGCGGTTGTTTGTGGAGACCTTTCCCAATCGGACCGCGGGTTCGCCGACCAAGGCCCAGGCGGCCCAGTGGCTGGTGGGCCAACTGGTCTCCCTGGGCTACGATCCTCAGATCCAGTCCTTCCCGGCGCGCGTCCGGGGCGTCTTCTACCCGGACATGGCCAACGTCTGGGCCATGCGGCGCGGCAGCACCTCCGAGACGGTGGTCATCTACGGCCACTACGACGTCCCGCGGTTCGTCGAGCAGGGGGCGGCCGACGACGGCTCCGCCGTGGGTACCCTCCTCGAGCTGGCCAAGGTCTTCGCCGCCGAGCAGCCGCGCCGGACCATCGTCTTCCTCTTCACCGACTGCGGGGAATATGGGATGGCGGGCGCCGACGCTTTTGCCAGCCGCACGCCGTACCCCAGCCCCGTCACCGCAGGCGTCGGCCTCGATTTCCTAAACATCGGCGAGCCCGCCGGCGTGTCGGTGGAGTGCATCGGGACCCTGAAGGGCTACACCCCGCTCTGGCTCCGGAGTCTTGCTGTCGCGGCGGCCACGGCGGAGGCCGGGAAGGCCTTCTCGGTGGACTCCATCGCCGAGTGGGTGGAGAGGTCGGTGGCCCTGTCGCCGACCGACAGCGGCATGTTCCTGCGACACGGGGTGCCGGCCGTCAATCTGGCCGGTGTCCCCGTGGACACCGCCCTCGAACGAGCGGTCTACCACACCTCCCAGGACACCATGGGCAACCTGACGGCCGGTTCCTTCGACCAGTGGGGACGGACGGCCGAGCGGGTTCTCCGAAGTCTGGACAGCCTGGAGGCCATCCCCTCGGGCCAGGCCAACTCGATGGTCTACTTGGGCTTGCCGGGAGACCGCTATGTTCCGGGCTGGGCGGTGAGGCTGATTCAGTTCTTTGTCTTCACGCCCCTGTGGGCGGTTGTCGCCGCGGGCTGGTTCGCGCGACGGCGGTCCCTGACCGCCGCCCTGTCCATCCTCCTGGGTGAGGCGAGACGCATCGGGGTCGCGGCCGGTTGCCTGGGCGCCGGCTGGGTGGCTCTGAAGCTCCTGGCCCTGGTCGGTCTGGTGGCCCGGTATCCTCTGTACCCGGCCACGGCCAAGGACGCCGCCCTCTACCACCCGGCCATCGTTCCGGTGGTCAGCTTCCTGGTCTTCGCCGGCGGAGCGGTCTACGCGGTGCGCCGCTTCACGTTCTGGCTGGACCCGCCCCTGGCCGCGGACTGGTCGGAGCGGTACCACGCCCTTACCTCCCTCCTTGCTCTGCTGGTCTTCCTTGTCTGGCTGGAGGGCGCGGGCTTCGCGGCCGTCCTCTTCCTGGCGCCGGCAGCGCTTGTCTGGGTCCTGCAGGCCGAGCCCCCCCGGGCGGCCTGGGCGTGGAAGGCCGTCGGCGGCGTGCTCGTGGCCGTCGGGACGGTCCCGTTCTTCGCCTTCCTGGTGGTCTTCGGACAGGTCTACCTTTCCGGTCCGGCCTGGTGGTACCTGATGCTCGGCTCCACCTTCGGCATCATCGGGCTCAAGGCCACGTTTGCCTTCGCCATCGCCGCGGCTCTCCATTGGGAGGCCTTCGCCTGCGCGACCGGACTGGGGGCGGGGCGCTTCGTGCCCTCGGCCCCGTCGGCCGGGGTGAGCCTGGACTACTAGGCGCCGGCCGTCCGGTCGGCGGGCAATCCTAGGGATGAGGGGGGACGAAGCTTGCCCGCCATTGTCCTCGAGAACCTGACCAAGTTCTACGGACGCACCCGGGGAGTCGAGGAACTCAGCCTTGAGGTCCGGGAGGGCGAGGTCTTCGGCTTCCTCGGTCCCAACGGCGCCGGGAAGACGACGGCCATCCGCATCCTCCTCGACTTCATCCGGCCCACGCGCGGCCGGGCCACCGTCCTGGGACTGGACGCCCAGCGCGACTCGATGGAGGTCCGCCGCCGCGTAGGCTACCTGCCGGGTGAACCCGGCCTGTACGACCACATGACCGGCGAGGAGTACCTGGCCTACATGGCCTCGTTCCGGTCCGGCGGCGCCAGGGGTGGTCGGGGCGCCACGGGTGGCGCCGGGGGCCCGAACGGCCACGATCGGCGAGCCGTGGCCGCCCGACGCGCCGACCTGTCCCGCCGCCTCGACATCGACCTTGGCCGCCGCATCAAGACCCTGTCCCGGGGAATGAAACAGAAGGTGGCCATCATCCAGGCCTTCATGCACGGGGCGGACCTTCTCGTCCTGGACGAACCGACCAGCGGCCTTGACCCCCTGATGCAGCATGTCTTCTACGGGATCCTCGAGGAGGAACGGGCCGCCGGGCGGACCGTCTTCATGTCCTCGCACGTCTTGTCCGAGGTGGAGAGGGTCTGCGACCGTGTGGCCATCATCCGGGGCGGGCGCATCGCCCTGCTGGAAGTTGTCGAGGATTTGAAGAGGAAGAGGATCAAGAAGGTCCACGCCACCTTCGCCGGCCCCATCGAAGCGGGGTCGCTCTCCCTGCCCGGGGTCCGGGACCTCACCGTGAAGCCTTCCGGCGCCGGGGCCGTCGCCGAGTTTCGCGTCGAGGGCGGGGCCGTCCCAGCGGTCGTCCGGGCCCTCGGCTCTCTCCCCCTGGCCGACATGGTCATCGAAAACCCCAGCCTGGAGGACATCTTCTTCGAGTTCTTCGGTCCGGAGGCGGCCGCCGAGGTCCGGCCTTCGGAGGGCAAGGGAAGGAGGACTCGGACGTGAGGGTGTTCCGGCGGAGCCTGTGGGATGAGAAGAGCGCCATCCTGATCTGGGCCCTGATCTTGGCCCTGTACGCCGTCTTCGGGGTGTCGAGCTACAAGAGCTTCGGACAGAGCGAGACGCTCAACCAGCTCATGCAAGGCCTTCCGGAGTACATGCAAGCCATGTTCGGCGGGCTGCCCTGGGGAACCGTGGACGGGTACCTCAACACGGAGATCTTCAGCTTCCTGTCCCTGCTGACCGCTTTGTACGCCGCTCTCTTCGGCGCCTCGGCCCTGGCCAAAGAGCAGGACTCGCACACCATCGAGTCGCTCCTGGCCCAGCCGGTGCGGCGATGGTCGGTGGTCCTCGGGAAGTTCGGCGCCCTGGCCGTGGGCGCCGTTCTCCTCAACCTGGTCCTCGTCGCGACCGTGCTCCTCTTCCTGCCGGTCTTCGGGCTGGAGGCGGCCTCCACCGCCACCTACCCCATCGTCGCCCTGGCGAGCGCCCTGACCGCCGTGGCCACCGGGGCCCTGGCCTTGTTCGTCTCGACCCTCGTGCCCGACCAGGGCAAGGCCGCGGCTTACGGCACCGGCATCGTCATCGGGCTCTACTTCTTGAACGTCATCGGCCAGATCTCCGACAAGGCCAAGTTCCTCAGCCACCTCAACCCCTTCGGCTACTACCGCTCGGCCTCCATCATCACCGGCGGCCGCATCGCCTGGGGTGACGCCGCTTTCCTCGTCGGTTTCACTCTTCTCTTCCTCGCCCTCGCGGTCTGGTGGTTCGAGAAGAAGGACCTCACCTGAGGAGGGACCGAGCATGCTCCGACGGTTAGCGGCGGGGAGCGGGCTCGTCCTGCTCGCCGGCCTGGCCCTCGTCCTCCTGGCTTCTCGCCCCGCCGGCGCCTACGACGCCGGCTACCACTGGGATCTGACACGGGACGCCCTCGCGGGTCAGGGCTTTGGCGCCGACGCCACGGCCCTGGTCGAAGTGAACAACTTCTACCCCGACGCCTTCGCCTCGGCCGACGAGGTCATCGCCGACCGGTGGGTGAAGGCGCTCCGCCTCGACCACGACTGGGACGCTCTCTTCGGCCCGGCCTCCCTGCGGCAGGCCTCCGACACCTACCTTCACTTCTCGGACCTGGGGAGCACGGCCGAGGTCACGGCCGGCTGGGACCGCCTCGCTCGGAACACCTACCGGGCGGTCAAGCAGGCCGAGGGCCGGAACGACCCGAGGGCCTTCCTCATGGTCCTTGGGTCTTCGCTCCACGCCGTGCAGGACTTCTATGCCCACGCCAACTGGTCGGGCCTCGACTTTGGAAACGAGGGCGACATCGAAGACCCAACCTGGTTTGACGTGCCGGTCGCGGAACGCGGGCGTGCCGACGTCTACACGACCGCCCGGACGCCCCAAGAGACGCTCGGCAAGGACGACGCCGGCGCCCCCGGGTTTGCGCGGTCCTACCGGGAGGCCTACTACGCCTCGGCGCAGTGGGCTCAACTGGTCCAATCGTGGGTCGGGGAGAGCTTCGGGAAGGCCGCTCGGCGCGTCGCGGCCCCCGAGGTCGCCGAGGAGCGCGACTTCCTCAAGTCCCTGGCCTGGTACGGGGGACACTGGAAAGGCTTGTCGAGCCAGGGGTACGTCGACCTGGCCGCCGTGGGCGTCAAGTACCTCCGGCACGCCGACCGCGTCGGCATCGCCGAGTGGGCCGCCCACGCGCCCATCCTGACGGGCGAGCCCGACGCCGGGCCGGCGCCGGCGGTCTCGCCGGCCAAGGTCGGGTGGACTGGCTTGAGGTCAGGTTCACCCGGGTGCGCGAGACCGACGAGGACCTCATCCTGACCATCGATCCCTTCGGCTCGCCCGACTTCTACGTCAAGGTCACCGTGAACGACCGCGAGTACCTGGAGGCCAGGTACGTCGATAAGAAGGACATCTCTCCGACGAGCTGGCTCACCCTCGTGCCGCTTGCGTCCGGTCTGGACCGCGTGACGGTGAAGGTGGCCGTCTGGGATGAGGACGTCGTCGGCGGTGGCGTTCTCCCCAGCCTTCGCGGGCAGGACGACCTCTGCGATATCCTGCCGGCCCTTGGGGCCCGGGTCTGGTCCGCCGACATCACCCTGGCCGACCTGCCGGAGGCGGGGCGCGTGGTCAGCACGGACGGCATCCGGCCGGACCACGCCAAACGCGCGAGTGACGGTGACGGCCAGGAAGCAGCGGTCGAGTTCACCATCCGGCTGGTGGAGCCGGAGGACTAGGAGGTCGCGCCCGCCCGCCATGGTCACCTACCGCGACTTCGTCGCCAAACACGCCAAGGCCGCCATGCGCATCGCCCAGGACCTCATCAGGGCCAAGCCGGGCGACCGCTTGCCGCCCGTGGGTGAGTACGCCAGCCGACTCGGAGTGGGCCGGGGGACCATCCAGACGGCCCTGGCTCTCCTCAAGGCCAGCGGGGCCGTGAGCCTGGTCGCGCGCGGGCACATGGGAACCTTCGTCGAGACGGTCGACCCCGCGAAGCTCTGGGAACTCACCGGTCTCGGAACCATCACCGGCGTCATGCCCCTGCCGTACTCCCTCCGCTACCGCGGCCTGGCCACCGGCCTCTACCGCGCCTTTCACGAGGCCAAAGTGCCGCTGGTCATGGCCCACATGCGGGGGGCCAGGCGCCGCCTTGAGGCCCTGAACTCGGGGCGCTACGAGTTCGCCATGGTTTCCCGGCACTCCTACGAGGTCGCCGCCTCCGAGGTGGACTTCCTCGACCTGGCCCTCAAGCTCGGGCCGCGGACCTCCGTCCGGGAGCACGTCCTCCTCCTGCGGGACGCCCGGGCCGGCGGTATCGCCGACGGCATGCGGGTCGGCATCGACCCCGATTCCATCGACATCAGCCTGCTCACGCGGCGGGAGTGCGCCGGGCGCGAGGTGACCCTGGTCGAGGCGCCCTACACCCAGTTCCCCGGGCAGATCCAGAAAGGGGTCATCGACGCGGCCGTCTGGGACGCCGACGAAGGGATGCCGGTCTCGCCGGAGGCGGGCGCGCCGAGCATGCGCATCGTGCCCTTGCGGGGCTGGGCGACGGGAAAGGCAGGCGCGGCCGGCGGTCGCCCCGACACGGGTGAGGCCGTCCTGGTCGTCCACCGGGAGAACCAGATCGTGAAGTCCATCCTCCGCGAGAAGGTTGACCCCGCGATTGTCCGGGCCACGCAGGCCCGGGTGATGAGCGGGGAGGAGTTGCCGGAGCTATGAAGGAGTGCCGGCAACCGCAGCCAACCCTTGGGTGGACTTGCATCGGCCGGGGCATCCTCCCATACCATGTACCCCTCGGGCCGCCCGCGGGGGGAGAGTTGTGACTGCCAGGGAGGAGGGCCGGAGTTAAGGGCGAAACAAACTATCTGATATCGACAGGATTTCCCGGGCGTCTGATCCGTGGTAGAATAAATCCGTTGTGGTGCCCGGCCGGGCCGGGGGTTCCTGTTGTCAGGGAGGCGAGAGGTGTGTCGCGGTTTGTCTGGGTTGATGCCTATGGCTTTGCCCACACCCGAGAGGTGAGCACTGCTGCCACCACTCTCGGTGAGTTAATGCGTCCAGCGGACTGCTCCGACCTCTCAGGGAGGCGCAAGCGTATCCGGATTGCCTCCGCGGCGATGGACAGGGACTCGGAGGAGACGACGGCGCCGGCCCGCCCGGTGCGCATCCGCCGGGATTCTGGGCGAGCCTAGAGACGGCCGCCTCGCCCACTGCCCCAGAATACGCCAAGATTCTCCCCTCTGCTTCGTTCTTCGGTGAGGTCCTCCCACCTGGCCCCCCTCAGGTGCGCCTCACTTTCAGTCTCCGCCAACTGCTTCAACTGCTGCGCAATGGATACTTTGCTAGCCTGCTCCAGTTGCCGTAGCAGTTCCCCCGCCGTGTCAGGAACCAGGGTGCCGACGTTCAGGAGCACCTCGGGGTCAATCTTAACGTCTTTGAGGGCGGATAGGTCGCGCCGGCGGGTCACTTGTAGGGTGCCGCGGTACGCGTGGCACCTGTGGGTAGACTCCAGGATGGCTACCGGAAAGCGTTCCACGACGAGGCGTTCATCGTCCGGCGGAAGCAGGCTGTCGATATCGGTGGGGCTGTCGAGGGCTAGAAGGTCCATGTACTGCTGACAGAGGTCCCATGAGAGGCGACACAACTCGTCATCGGCGTCCTCTACGTCCAGGCCTATCTTCCGGGCCTCTGAACGTCGAATCACGTGGCTATGGAGGCAACCCTTCTCGACCAGCGTCCGCAATATCGCCTTTCTTGCGTCCTCCGTATAGTCCGGACGGTGCAGGTCGAGTAGCTGTCCGGCCACCATCTGGACGTGCCTGTATAGCCGGTATGCTTGGCCGAGGATGAGAGGGCTGCCTTCCTCCATGAGATTCGAGAGCATGCCGGTGACTACCGACGCCTTCGCCTGGTCCGGGGATTCGAACGCCAGCGCATGAGCCAACTTGGCGTATGCCAGGACGTCATGGACCGATATCGGAACATCGCCAATCTCCATGATGGGGTCGAACGGGCTCAGGGACGCCATTTGACTCATGATGGTCTTGTCCGACCCGAGGGCTAGAAGGGTCGCCGCGCTATGGGCCTTGTAGGGAACCAGGACATGGAGTTCCTCACAGAACTCACGGAGGAGAGTCGCTATCTTCCAGGCAGAGTTGACGTGACCTCCAATGCCGTACAGGAACACTACTAGCCTCCCCTTCCGGGTTGGCATGTGCGTCACCTGCGCGTAAATTGAGCGAAGCACGTCGGTTCCCAGGCGGGCGGGCGTCGTGGGACGATCCCCACAGAAGTAGACGAGTACCCGGGCCTTGAGCTCGGCCCCAAGGTCACCTATCAGCTTGAGACGCTCATCGCTGGACATCACAGCACACCTCCAGGACGCTCGGCGGCACTAGCTCGGGGTCGACGGGGGAGCACGCAGGGCCTTGCCGTCTTCCGCCAAGGCGGCCAGGCGCTCGTGCGCATCCGCGTTCAGTTGCGGTTCGCGCCCCAAATCCTCGACGTAGCGATCCAGGACATGGTTACGGATATCGCGCACGGCGGCGAGCAGGCTCTCTACCTGCCGGGCAGTCTCATCCGAATCGGTCTGTTGCTTCCCGTCACGTTGCCCAAGCCATGCGCCGATGCCTTCGGTGACCACTTTCGCTCTCCACCTCAGCCCGGCCGAGTAGGCTTCCAGGTGCGGAAGCAGCCATGCGTGGTCGCCGAGGGCATGAAGCCATCCTTCCGGCTGGCTTTCGAGAGCGCGTGCGATGGCTGGGCCGCTGCTTCCGGCCCTGACGCCATCCAGAAGTTCTCGGCCTTGCCAACAAGCCAGAACTCGCCGTGCCCAGCCCTCAAACTCCCTCAGGGCGGGAATGATGTCGGCCCGGGCGGACTCCAGACAGTGCGAGACCTGGGCCTTCTTGGCCTCCAATCGGCGAAGCTTCGTCACGACGTACCATCCGCCCACGGCCACGATGACGGCCAGCACGGTATCCTTCACCACCAACGACAGAGAGACGAACACTACGAGCGCCCCAAGAATCAGGCGAGCATCTTCCGGAAGGGGGGTGTCGTTCAGGGGGGCTGGCGGACCCGGGCTCGGCCCGCGACGAGAAGGATGGCTTGCCGGAGCTAGGCGCTGAACCCTCTCGCCACGGATGCGCGGCACACTCAAGAATGTCTCCTCCTACCAGGAAGAGACATTCGACAAGCTGTCTGGTGGGTCCTCCTGCCTTCCATGGAGACTCTGCCCAAGAGCCGGCTGTGGGATGGGCAGGATGGCTTAGATCTCGGACCCAACAGAGGAGCGAGAGGACTCACCCTGCCTGCAGCGAATGCGTCATCACCAGCAGCAAAAAACGATATTTGCGGGACTACAAAATACAACATACTGTATTATGGCTATTGTTGTTCCCTGGAAGGGACGGCCCGTCCCGCCCCTTCTGGACGGGTGCGCTCCCGCACAGGGCGGCTCTGGAAAGAGGAGGCTGGTCCGGGTGGACGAAGCGTCAGACCAAGCGGCTCCCGCCGGCCTCGAGGCCGGGCTGGCCCGGGCAGCCTCGGCCCGCCGGCCTTTGCCGGACGGCCTCGTCGCGCGTCTGGCCGCCGCCGCCGGTCCGGGACATGTCCTCACCGCCGCGCCCGACCTCCGGGCCTACTCGCGTGACAGCTGGACGGTGGCCTCCCTGCGCGTCCTGCACGGGCGGCCGCTCCCGCTCCCCGACGCTGTCGTCCTGCCCGGTTCGACCGGCGAGGTGGCGGCCGTGGTGAAGCTCCTCTACGACAGCGGTGTCCCCATCATCCCCTTCGGCGGGGGCTCCGGGGTGCTGGGCGGCACCATTGCCCTCACCGGGGGCGTCATCGTCGACACCAAGCGCCTGGACCGCGTCCTTGAGATCAACGAGGTCGGCCTTCACGTCACGGCCCAGACCGGCATTCTGGGCGTGGACCTCGAGACCGCCCTGGGGCGGGCGGGCTACACCCTGGGTCATTTCCCGCAGTCTATCGACGTGGCCACCCTGGGCGGGCTCATCGCCACCCGGTCGGCCGGCCAGTTCTCGACCAAGTACGGGTGCATCGAAGACATGCTGCTGGCGGTGGAGGCCGTCCTTCCCGAGGGCCGGATCGTCCGGACCAAGCTCACGGCCCGCGCCGCCACCGGCCCGGACGTCAAGAGCCTGTTTATCGGGTCCGAGGGGACCCTCGGCATCCTGACCGAGGCAACGCTGCGCCTCCACCCCCGCCCGGAGAAGCGCCTCGGCCAGGCCTACGAGATAGGCAGCTTCGAGGAGGGCCTGGAGGCCATCCGGCGGGTCATGCGCACGGGTTTCCGGCCGGCGGTTGTCCGCCTCTACGACCCCTTCGAGAGCGCCCATTTCGGGGAGAACGTAGCCCAGGGGAAGTGCCTCCTCATCTTCGTCTCCGAGGGTCCGGCCCGTCTGGTGGACCTCGAACTCGAGGTCGTCGCCGAGGTGATGGCGGCCTTCCTGGCCCGAGAACTCGGACCCGAACCGGGCCGGCGCTGGCTGGCCCGGCGCAACGTCGTGAGCGGTCTCCCCGAGTTCATGAGCCAGGGGCTGGTCGTGGACACCTTGGAGGTCGCCGCCACCTGGGACGGCGTGACCGCCCTCTACCAGACGATCACCGAGCGGATGCGGGCGGTGAAGGGCGTCGTCTCCGCCTCAGCCCATAGCTCTCACTCCTACACGCAGGGCACGAACCTCTATCTCACGTTCCTGGCCCTGGGACCGGACGGCGAGACGGCCGAAGACGTCTACCAGCGCATCTGGAGGGCGGCCATGGAGGCCTGCCTGGAGGCGGGCGGGACCATCGCCCACCACCACGGCATCGGTCTCCAGCGCGTCCCCTGGGCCGCGGCCGAGCACGGGACGAGCCTTGAGGTCCTGCGCCGGGTGCGCCGGGCGCTTGACCCGAAGGGGCTCTTCAACCCGGGCAAGCTCTTCGCCGACCCGGCGGCGCCGGGTCCCGGCTCGGACGCGGGGGAGGTGGGCTAGGTGTCCGACAAGGCGGGCAAGCGCTTCGACCTAGCCACCCAGGGCCGCATCTGCGTCTTGTGTCCGAACATGTGCCGGTACCTCTGTCCGGTCGCCTCGGTGGAGAAGATCGAGACGACGAGCCCCCGGGGCAAAGCCACTCTGGCCCTCGGCCTCGGCCGGGGCGAGATCGCCTTCTCCGAGGGCGAGGCGGCGGCCCTCTACCACTGCGCCACCTGCAAGATTTGCCGCGAGTGGTGCCCATCCAACGTGGATCTTCCTGAGGTCACCCGCGAGTTGCGGGAGCGGGCGGCCCGCGAGGGGATGGCGCCGCCGGCGGTTCGGAACCTCGCTGAGCGCCTTATCCGCGACAGGTCATTGCACGGCCCGGCGGCCGCGCTGGCGGCCGAGGGCGCGAGCCGCTACCGCCAACTGGTTTCGCCCGGGGCCAAGGTCCTCTACTTCGCGGGCTGTTCGACGGCCACGCTCCAGCCCAGAGTGGTCGCGGCCACCCTGCGGCTCTTCGAAGCGGCCGGGGTGAAGGTGGCCAGGCTCCAGACCGAGGAGTGCTGCGGCCTACCTCTGGACGTCCTCGGTTTCCGCGAGGAAGCGGCCGCCTTCGCCAGGGGCCTGGCCGCGGCCGTTGAGGCGGGCGGGTACCAGACCGTGGTCTCCGGTTGCCCCATGTGCACCCAGGTCATGAAGGACCGCTATCCGGCCCTCGGGGTCACCCTCAGGGCCGACGTGCGCCACGTGGCGGAGTACTTCGCCGGGCTGGCGGAGGAGGGCGCCCTGGGAGGGCCGGCCGGGAAGCGCGACGCCGGCCCGCCGGTCGGGGTCGTCACCTACCACGATCCCTGCTACCTTGGCCGCTACCAGGGCGTCTATGACCCTCCGCGGCGGCTCCTGACCGGCGTGGCCGGGCTGGCCCTCGTGGAGATGGAGCGCCACGGCGAACTCGCCGCCTGTTGCGGTGGGGCGTTCACCACGGACACGGTCAGGCCGGGAACGGCCACGAGCCTCGCCTCGCGGCGTATCGAGGAGGCGGGGCGCACCGGCGCCGGCACCCTGGTCACGGCCTGCCCGCACTGCCTGGAGATGTTGGGGCCGGCGGGGAAGGGTCTGGCCGTGCGAGACATCGCCGAGGCGCTGGCCGAGAGGTTGGGCGTCCTGCCGCGCCGGTCGGCTTGACGCGGAGAGGGGAGGGGAGGATTTGACTTACGACGTTCTGGTGCTGGGGGGCGGCATAACCGGGGTCTCGGTTGCCCGGGACTGCGCCCTGCGCGGGCTCAAGGTGGCCCTGGTCGAGAGGAACGATTTCGCCTCGGGAAGCACGGGCACGTGTATGGGGATGCTCCACGGGGGCCTGCAGTACCTGTTGGCCAACCCCGAACTCACCAAGGTCGAGTGCGAGGAGAGCGGCATCATGCAGAAGGCCGCGCCGCACCTCATCTTCGCCATCCCGTTCCTCTACCTCATCCATGACCCGGCCAAGGTGGACGCCTTCGGGACTTTCTTCAGCTACTACGACACCTTTCAGAAGACAAAGTCCGGGCGGCCGCACGTCAAGCTCACCCAAGACGAGACCCTGGAGATCGAGCCCTCCCTGAGGCCGGGTTTCGTCGCCGCCCTCACCAACGACGAACCGGGAGTGGACGTCTTTCGGCTGAACGTCCTGGCCGCCCTCGACGCGGCGGGGCGCGGCGCCCTCATCCGCAACCACACCGAGGTCACCGGGCTCATTCTGGAGGACGTCGGGCCGGACGGCCAAGTCCCCGTTCCGCCCGTGCGCCGCCGCGTCCTCGGGGCTCGCCTCCGCGACACCCTGACCGGCGAGACCGGCGAGATCCGGGCCCGCGTCACCGTCAACGCCTGCGGGCCCTGGGTGCCGCGCGTCACGGCCATGGCCGGCCTCAGCTATCGCCTGCGCCCGACAAAGGGCATCCATCTCATTCTCGACCGCCGCATCCTGAGCGTCGGGCTGCAGTGCAGCGCCATCGACGGCCGGAACGTCCTTCTGCTTCCCCACGAGAACACGACGCTCATCGGGTGCACCGACGACGACCACTTCGGAGACGAGGACGAGGTGCGGCCGGAGACCCAGGAGATCGAGTACCTGCTCTCCAGCCTGGAGCCGCTCCTGCCCGGGATACGTAGGGCCAGGGTCATCCGGGTGATGGCCGGTCTTCGCCCGACTCTTTACCAGTACGGGGTCTACGAGGATAAGGTCACTCGCGACTTCGAGGTCTGGGACCACGAGCCGCGCGACGGGGTCGCCGGCTTCATCACCATCGCGGGCGGCAAGATGACCATCGCCCGCATCATGGCCGAGAAGACGGCCGACGCCGTCGTCGCCCGCCTGGGGCTCGACGGTGACGCCGTCCGCTGCCGCACGGCCGAACTCCCTCTCCCCGGGGGCGAGCGTCTCCTCGGACGGAGCGACATCGAGAAGCTGGCGCGGCGGTACAAGGTTCCCGTGGCCGCCGCGGCCCGCTTGGCCTACCGCCACGGAACCCTGGCCGAGGCGGTCCTTGAGGAGGGTTGTCGTGAGGCGTCCGGTCGGGCCACCGTGTGCACGTGTGAGCCGGTGCTGGAGGCCGAGATCCTCTGGGCCGCGCGCCACGAGTGGGTCCGGACCCTGGACGACTTGCGTCGGCGCGTCCGGACCGGGATGGGACCCTGCCAGGGGTTCGGCTGCTCCGAACAGGCCGCCGCCGTGCTCGGGCTGGCCTTGGACCGTGACCCCGCCACCGCGCGGGCCGACCTGGAGTCGTTCCGCCAGGAGCGCTGGAAGGGGCAGAAGAGCTGGCTCGGTGGCGACCAACTCCGGCAGCAGGAAGTCAGCCAGGGCGCCTGGCTGCACGCCGAGGGGAGGGTCGGGCGATGAGCGCTCCGGGGGGTACGCTCTCGGCGGCCAGGTCGGCGGATGTCGCTGTCATCGGCGGTGGGCTGGCCGGCCTGTGCGCCGCGATCGCCGCGGCCAAGCCTGGCCCGCGGGTCGTCGTGGTGCGGCGCGGCCTCGGGACGACGGCCATGTCCTCCGGCGGGCTCAACTTCCCCGCCGACCTGCCGCGCCTCTATGGGGCCGGGGTAGGCGGACCGGGCGTCTCGTCCGCGGCGACCTCCGCGGCGGCCGGCACTCTTGGCGACTGGCTTCGCGCCGCCGGGGCCGAGCTTCGCGGGCGACCGGGCGAGGAGATGCTCCTCCTCGACACGGCGGGCGACGTCCGCCGCACGAACCTCGCCCTCGTCCAGCACGCGGCGGGAAGCGTCGAGCGCTGGTCCGGGCAGAGCGGCAAGCTCCTTCTCCTGGGTGTGGCCGGATATCCGTCGTTCCACCCGGAGTGGGTCCGACGCCGGGTCGTCGCCGCCGGGCTCTTGCCGGCGGAACGGGTCGCCGCCGGGCGGGTGACCGTGCCCGGCCTCAGAGACGAAGGCGACCTGCCGGCGGCCAGGTTGGCCCGGGCCCTTGAGGTCCCGGACACCGCCAAGGCCTTCGCCTCCGCGGTCGGTCGGGCCGCCAGGGAGGCCGGGGCCAGCCACGTGGCTCTCCCGCCCGTCCTCGGCCTGGAGAAGGCTTCGGAGGTCTTCCGCCTGGTGACGGAAGCCGTCGCCTCCCACGCCCCGGTCGCCGTCTTCGAACTCCTTTCCCCGCCGCCCTCGGTCCCGGGGCAGAGGCTCCAGGACCTTCTCGACCGCGTCGCCGGCGCCGCCGGTGTGGAAATCGCGTCCGGCCGGGTGACGGGGGCCGCCGTGGTGGCCGGGGCGGCGCTGGAGGCCGTGACCGTCGAGTCCCACGGTCGGAACTGGACCCTGTCGGCGCGGGAGTTCATCCTGGCCACCGGCAAGTACGCCGCCGGTGGGCTCGACGCCGGCGGGTTCGCCGTCGCCGAACCCGTCTTCGGGCTGGCCGTCTTCGTCCCACCGCCCCCGGGCTGGCCGGCGGCCGAACTGCCGGCCAGCCAGCGACTCGTCCGGGAGATGGTCTACGACCGCTTCGCGGCCCGCCATCCCGTCTTCGAGGCCGGCCTCGCCGTGGACTGGAGGCTTCGCCCCCTGGGCGGCGACGGACGGACGCCCCGGTTCGCCAACCTGCGGGCGGCCGGCTCCGTTCTTGGTGGCTACAACCACTTCACCGACGGCGCCGGCTCGGGCGTCGCCGTCGTGACCGGCCTGGAGGCCGGGCGCCTGGCGGCGGAGGCGGCGTCGGCGAGCGAGACGGGCGAGGCGCCGGCCTGCGCCGGAGCCGCTACCCCGGAGACAGGCGCCGTGGGGAGGGACCCCGCGTGAGCGACAAGCGACGGCCACGGGCGGTGAACCGCCCGGCTGGAGTCCTGCGCTACCTGGACATCTACCGCACGGAGCGGCTCCTGCCGTACTCCCCGGCCGACAGCCGGCTCATCTCCGACCTCGAGCGGTGCCTGGGCTGCGGCAACTGTCTGGCCGCCTGTCCGGTGGTCGGCGCCCTGGCCGAACACCCCTACCCCGGTCCGCGCGCCGTCGGGATGAGCCTCTCCCGGTCCGTTCCCGACTTCTGGACCGCCGGCGGCCTGGCCGGCTTCTGCACCACCTGTATGGCCTGCCAGGAGGCTTGCCCCGGCGACGTCCCCATCTACCGGGCCGTTCTGATGCTGCGGGCCAAGAACTTCGAGCAGAAGGTCCTCGAAGGCGAGGCGCCCCTGTCAGGCCTCAAGCAGCTCCTCCTCGACTTCTTCGCCGAGGGGAAGCTGGCCCAGGCCGCCCGGTGGGGCGCCGCCCTGCAGGGCCTGGCCTACCGGCGGACGGCGAGCGGCGAGATGAAGGCCCGGGTCGCGCTTCCCCTGGGCCCGCTCGCGAACCGGATCATCCCCCCGCTGGCGAAGCGCTCGCTGACCGACGAGTTCGCCGCCCCCGTGGCCGGACTCGAGCCGGATGGGCCGCGCGTGGCCGTCTTCGCCGGCTGCCTCTACAACCACGCCTACACCGACACCGGGCGCTCCCTGGTGGAGGTCTTGCGGCGGCACGCCCGCGAGGTCGTCGTTCCCGCCGGCCAGGTCTGTTGCGGGGCGCCGACCTTCTCCAGTGGCGACCTCCCGACGACGCGGCGCCTGGCCGTGGACAACGCCCGGGTCTTCGCCGACGCCGCGGGGTCGGACGGTCTCGACTTCGTCGTCACTGCCTGCGCCTCGTGCGGCGACTCGCTCACCCGCGAGTACCCGGGGCTCTTCCGCCTTCCGGAGGGGACGGCCCCCGCCGCCGAAGTGGTCGCCGAGGCCGCCGCCGTGCGCGGGTTCGCGGCGCGGGTCCGCGACATCCACGCCTTCCTGGCCGACGAGGTCGCCTTCCGGGCGCCCGCGGCCGCGCCCGGGGGTCCGGCCCCGATGGCCGTGACCATCCACGACCCGTGCCATCTCGCACGCGGTCAGGGCTTGGTCCGGGAGGTTCGCGACCTTGTCCGGGCCATCCCCGGACTCACGCTGCGGGAAATGGCCGCACCCGGCGAGTGCTGCGGTGGAGCCGGGAGCTTCAGCCTCGACCACTACGAGGTGGCGGCGGCCATCCGGCAAGGCAAGGTCGCCGGCATCGCCGCCACCGGGGCCGACGTGGTCGTCACCGGCTGCCCCTCGTGCCGCATGCATATCTCCGACGGGCTCGAGCAAGCGGGGCAGGGCCGCCCGGTCCGGCACGTCGTCGACCTCCTGGCCGCGGCCTACCGGGCCGGGCCGGGATGAGGCTGAGGCCGCCGGGAAGGTTGCGCCGGGTCCCTGGCGGAAGAATCAGGGGGCATGGGTCAGGAGAGAAGGGGTCGGCAGGATGTCGGACCTTGTCCGCTTCAGCGTTTCGATGCCCGAGGCCCTGGTCGCTGATTTTGACGGGCTCATCGCCTCACAAGGATACGAGACCCGGTCGGAGGCGGTCCGCGACCTGATTCGCGACCGGCTGGTCCAGAAGGAATGGGAGGGCGACGACCAGATCGTCGCCGGAACCCTCACTCTCATCTATGACCACCACAGCCGCGGCCTGGCCGAGCGGCTCACGGAAGTGCAGCACGGGCAGATCGGGCTCGTCGTCTCCACCCTTCACGTCCATCTCGACGAGCGCAACTGCCTTGAGGTCCTGGTGATGAAGGGAGCGCCCGCTGAACTCAGGCGGGTCAGCGACCGTCTCGTGGCCACGCGGGGGGTCAAGCACGGCAAGCTCGTCTTTACGACCACCGGCGAGCGCCTGAGGTGATCGGCTCACCTCAAAATCGTGGCTCGCCTAGTAGCACGTTTGGCGGATTGGTGTTACACTTTGGGCGGACTCTTGGAGGGAGAAGGATGCCCCTTGACCTCGCGCCTTCCGCGTTCCCCGGTGCGAGACGTCGTCCTCGGAGGTTTGTTCATCGGGCTGGCCTTGGTGCTGCCCGTGCTCTTTCACTTCATCGGCGCCGGGCAAGTGTTCCTGCCGATGCACATCCCCGTCTTCCTGGCCGGCTTCACGGTGAGCCCGTGGGCCGCGACCGTCGTCGGACTGCTCTCGCCCCTCCTTAGCTCGGTGCTCACGGGGATGCCGCCTCTTTCGCCGCCCATAGCTCAGGGGATGATGGTCGAACTGGCCGTCTACGGTCTGGCCACGGCCTGGCTCTACCGGTACACCCACCGGGTCGTTCTGAGCTGGGCCGCAAGCGCCGTCCTCGGCCGGCTCGCCTTCGGCCTCTTCGGCGCGCTCATCCTGCCGCTCTTCGGCCTCCAGGGTGTCCCCATCCTCTACCCCGTCACCGCCGGCCTGGTCACCGGACTCCCCGGCATCGCCGTCCAGGCCGTGCTCGTGCCGACCGTGGTCTACCTCACCCAGCGGGCGAAGCCAAGGGTCGGACGCCGGGGTTAGGGCGAAGGAGGAGAGCCAGTGACGGCAGCGGAAGTGAGCCTTGGCCGGCTGGACCGCGAGGCTCTGCTCTCGCGGATAGAGGACTTCCATGGCCATCTCGGGCCGTACGTGATCTTTGGGTTCCGGGCCGGGCAGTTGGCCCTGTGGCTGCTCGAGGCGAAGGGTTTCTTCGACCTCGAGGCCGCCGTCCACTGCGGCGACCGCCCTCCGGTCTCGTGCTTCGCCGACGGCGTCCAACTGGGCTCGGGCTGCACGACCGGGAAGGGGAACCTCAAGGTCACGGGCGGGCCACCCGGCGTCGCGTCCGCGGTCGCCCGGGCTGTTTTCCGGCGCCGCCCCCCGAGTCCCACGTCTGTCGCGCCTCCGGCGCCGCCGGTCCCCCTCACCGTCCTCGTCCGCCCCGATGTGGCGGCCAGAGCGGGCCGGTGGCTGGACGAGCTTGGCGACCGCGAGTCGGCGATGAGGATCCTTGAGCTTCCCGATGAGGAACTCTTCGAGGTGAGGCGGGGCTCCTAGCTCCCCCTACCCCTCGAGGTGAATGTCTACGTAGTCCTCGAAGTACCGCCGCCCGGCCGGGATGCGGACCTCCGCGCGCGGTCCGGTGCCTTCCTCGTCTCCCGCCCTCCCGGCGGGAGGCCGGGCCGCGATCGAGGTCCATCTCCACGGTCCGTAGCCGGAACGGCCAGGTCCTCGACGCGTCGGCCGGTGGTGACGCACCGGTACACGCGGAGGTCGGGGTGGCCGGGGCGGAAGATGAGGTAGACGGCCGACCCCCAGGGCCGGGCTATCGGCTTGTCGAGCCACCCGTGCCCGGGTCGGTCGGGGATACCCCCGTCCCGCTGGTCAGGTGCATGGACTCGCTTGGCGGCGTCTCGGTCCTCCGCCCCCCGCTCCGGCGTCGCGCCGCCTTACCAGCCTATGGCGGCCAAGAGAGAAATGGTTGCCAAGGAGTTTGTTCCGTCATATAGAACCAGCCAACCGGGTGATGACGATTGGCAACGCTGGAAGAAGCCGTACGGATAGCGGAGAAGAGCTTGGACCGTCGTCTCGACCAGGCCGGTGAGCCGCTGCTGCTCCACTCGCTACGGGTGATGCTCCGCCTCATCAGACTGGTCAGGAAGGCGGGGCAGCCGCTTGGCACGGCGGAACTGCCGATCGTGGCCGTCCTCCACGACGTGGTCGAGGAGGGAGGCGTCACTCTGGAAGATTTGCGCGCCGCGGGTTTCGGCGAAAGCATCCTCGACGCCGTCGATCGCCTGACCGAGCCAGGACCCGGCCTTCCCGTTTCCCCGGGTGAGTACCCGGAGGGGTACCTCGACCGCATCAAGGGCAATCCCACGGCCGTCAGGGTGAAGCTGGCCGACCTTGAGGACAATCTCAACCTGAGGCGTCGGCGGAAGCTGGGCCAGGAGGACTTCGTCCGGGCCGACAAGGACCGGAGGGCCTACGACGAGCTGAGGGGCAGACGCCGGGTCTCGTAAGGCGGGTTTGCGGGGCGGTTTCAGCCGTGAGAAACGAGAGGAGGCATGGGCCGCGAAGACCTTCCGCTACCGCCTGTACCCCTCCGGCGCCCAGCGTCGGCTCCTGGAGAGCACGGTCGAGACGTGCCGCCGCCAGCCGGGTCAAGGCGGTCAAGGCGGCG
>Ga0315293_10000885_pt1 | contig 28619 bp, 19 predicted proteins | sample YL17G13_20_MG_FD_203071 | JGI IMG/M metagenome (GOLD analysis project Ga0315293, IMG submission 203071) | Sediment microbial communities from Yellowstone Lake, YNP, Wyoming, USA - YL17G13_20 | ecosystem: Environmental > Aquatic > Freshwater > Lake > Sediment | place: USA: Wyoming | collected...
AATGTTGAGGGGAAAGTTCGTGAGCAGCTCGCCACCTTCTCTCCCCACCCTCGAAAACCTCGTCGCCTTCTCCGCACTCACTCGCGTCGTCCACGCTTGCCACATAGTCTTCGTACGCGAGCGCGGGGGGCACGGTGAGGGAGGAGAGGGCGGCGAAGCGGGCGTCAAAGCGTTGCTCGCCCCCGGCAAACTCGGTCGGCGCGGGCGGCGCGTGCCCGGCGGCCGCGAGGCCGGCCGCGGCGCGCAGCAGGGAGGAGACCGCCCAGGAGCGGCAGGTGGCGGCGACCGAGTCGGCGGCGGCGGCGGCGGCGGCGGGTGGAGGTGGCGGCGGCGGCGGGGGGCGGCCGCGCGCCTTGCCGCGCGCGCGCCCGCCTCCCTTCCCCCCTCCTTCCACCTCCCTGTCCGACGGCCACCGCACCGCGAGCGCGGTCACCGCCCGCTCCCAGCGCCGGCACACGTGGTCCAGCTGCCACAGGACGGGGGCAGCCTCGTGCGGCGCGTAGAGGGAAAGACCGAACCCCGACCCCATGTGCGCGGCCGCGGCGCGGCAGGCGGCCTCCTCGGTCCAGGCCGAGAGCGGGGACCCGTGGTCGGCGACCGCGGCGTCAGCGTGCGGGTGGTCGCCGGGCCCGAGCGGCGGCGGGGGGGCCCACGGCCAGCCCGCCGGGGAGGTCAGCCAGGCAGCGAATTCTTCGTCCGCTTCCGCGTTGAGCGCGTGCTGGTGCACGTGCACCCAGTCCTCGAGGCAGCGCCGGTGCCGGCGCCGGGACCGGGCGGGGTTGAGGAGGCAGGCCACAAAGTGGCCTTGCAGGCCCAGGACCGCTTGCTCTACGAATTTGGCGGCGGCAGGACCCGGCAGGGAGGCGGGCGCGGGGAGGGCGAGGTCGGCGCAGACCGAGTCGGGCGAGGGCGCCCACGGCGCGAGCGGCGCGGGCGGCGCGGGCGGCGGCGGCGCCGCTGCCGCGCTCCCTTCACCCTCTGCCTGCACCGCTTCCGCAGGCGGCTCCAGCCCCAGCCCCAGCACCAGCGCCAGGGCCGACCGGGGCAACGCGCCCGCGCGGCGGGTGGCAAAGGCGGCCACGGCGCGCGCGCCCCCGCGCAGTCCGCCGCCGCCGCGCGCGGCGGCCGCGGGGAACGCGGCGACGGCGGCCAGGTGGGCCAGGGTGGTGGACCAGGCGGCCAGTCCCTGGTCCCGGGTCATCACGCGGTCGGGGCGGGGGGGGGCGGGGGGGAGGCGGCGCCGCGCGGCCGACGGGGTCAGCGCGGCGCGCTCGACCGAGGCCGCGGCCGCCGTGTCGCGCACCGCCTGCAGCGCACGCGTCGCGTCCTCCACCGCGGTCGCCAACGCCCCCAGCTCGGACGCTTCCGCCGCGCGCGCGGCGGCGAGCGCGGCGGCGCGCAGCGCGACGCGCGCGGCAAGAGCGCTGCGCTCGTCCGCGCTCGGCGCCGCCGCCAGCCCCAGGCCCGTCCCGCCGGCGTCCAAATCGACAACGACCGCCGCCAGCAACGCATCCGCGTCGTCCTCAGCCCTCGGCGGCCCCGGCAGCGGCGCGGGGTGCAGCTGCCAGTCCTCGTCCTCGGCCACCGCCGCCCGCGTCACGACCCTGCGCGCGGCGTGCGCGGTGGCGATGGCGGCCGCGGTGGCCGCGTGGGCGAGCAAAGAGGTCGTCGTGCTGGCAAGGTGGGGAGGGTCGAGGGCGCCGAGCCGCGGCCGCCCCCCCCGCGTTCTCTCTCTCCCCGCCTCACCTCCCGGGGTCGACCATCCACGCGTGCGTCAGCAGGGTCGTCCCGAGCGACCCGCCCGCGTGCCAGGCGGCCTCCTGGGCGGCCAGATCGTCGAGCGCGGCGAGCGCGGCGCGCGCGGCGAGTGGGGCCGGCGACGCGCCCTCCTCTTCCCCTGCATCCTCCTCCTCCTCGCCTCCGCGCGCCCCTGCATCCAATTTGGGGTCCCCCACCTCGACCGCCAGCATGGCGTCGTGCAGGGAGAAGGTGGGGCCGTGGAGCAGGCCGCCGACGGGGAGCGTGCGCGCGGCCGCGTCCAGGGCCGCGTCCGCGGGCACCAGTTCGGGCGGCGGCAGCGGCGGCATCGGCGCCGCGCCGCCGGCGGGCGCCATCGGGGCGGCGCGGGAGTGGCTAGGCGGCCTGCCGGCGCGGCGCCCACTCTCCCGTCTTCGGCGGCCCGTCGCTCGAGCCGCCGATGCACGTCAGGCGTCCCGCGGCGACGCGCTTTGAGCCGGCTCGCAATGCGGGCGCGCGCCGCCCCCCCCGCCCCCCATGCGCCGCGCCGCGCGACGGCTTCGACGGCGGCGGCGACGTCGACGTCGGCCTCCTATGGCAGCGCGCCGGCGGGGGCGAGGTGACGGTCCCCGGCTTTGCGCCGGCCGAAGAGGTGCTGAAAGCGGAGCCGGCGCTGCCGCCGCCACCGGTCGAACCGCCGCCGGCGCCGCCGGCGCACTCGGCGATCAAGGACAGGGCCGCGTTTGACCGCCTGCACGCCGCGTCGACGTCGCAACCGGCCGCTTTCTGGACAAACTTGGCCGGCGGCCTCGCGTGGCGCAACGCGCCCGCGTCGGGCGCCGGCGCCGCGCGCGTGACGCCCGCCGGGTTCGCGCCCCCCTTCTTCGCGGGCGGCCGCCTCAGTCTGACGACGAATGCGCTCACGAGGCACGTCGACGCGGGCCAGGGCGCGGCTAGAGCGCTCGCCTTCGCCGGCGGCGGCCTCTGCTTCGCCGACGCCGACGCGGTCGCCTGGCGCCTGGCCGGCTGGCTGCGTGGGGCCGGGGTTCAAAGGGGCGACGTCGTCGCCGTTTGCCTGGCCTCCGGCCCCGACCTGGGCCTCGCCGTGCTCGCCGCCGCGGGCGCCGGCGCGGCGGTGCTCTGCCTCGACCCCGGCTCTTCGCCCGCCGACTTGGCGGCCTCCATTATGTCGTCCGGCGCTCGCGTCGCCATCACATCGTCCGACGTCAAGGCGGCAAAGCTGCACGAGGCGCTGGCGCTCGCGGCGGACGACGCCATGACCCCGCACTCTCTAGACACCGTGCTCGTCCACGAGGTCCCTTCCTGCCCCGTCGCCGACACGCCCTGGACCTGTGCGCGCGATGTGTGGGCCGGGGCGGCGCTGGCGGCCGCCTCTAGCCTCCCCCCAAACGCGCGCCCTGCGGTCGAGCCCGGCGCGCCGCTCCTGCTCCTGCCCGCGCCAGGGGCGCCGGGCGCGCTCATCATGCACCCCGTCGCCGCCGCCGTGGGCGGCGCGTCGACGGCGCGCCTGGCGCTGGACGCGGGGTCGGACGCGGTGGTGGCGTGGGCGGGCGCGAGCCCGACCCACCCCGCCGCCCTCATCACCTGCCTGCTGGGGTCGCTCGTCAACGGAGGCAGCTGTGCGCTGCTGCCCGCCGGCCCTGCTGACGCCTGGTGGGCGGCGGCGCGGGCCACGGGCGTCACGCACGCGGTCGCCGACGCCGCGGCCGCGGCCGCGCTCGCGGCGGCCGCGCCCGCACCCCTGCGCGGCGCCCTGGTCGTCGACGCCGGCCCCGCCGCCGCCGCGGCCGCCGCCCTGGCGACCGCCTTGGGCCCCGCCGTCCCTCTCGTCACCGCGTGGCAACCCGCCGGCGCGGGCACGCCCGTCCTGGCCGGCGCGCCGCACGCGGCGTGCCCGGCGCCGGGCGGCATGCTGCCCTGGTTGGGGTGCGCGAAGCCAGACTCGCCGGCCTCGCCCGCGTGGGGCGGCGCGTGGCCGGCGCTCGCGGGCGGCGTCGCCGGCGGGCCGCGCGCCGAGGCCTGGTGGGCGGACGCGTGCGCGAGCGCGGGCGCAGGCTCGTTTGCGCCCAAGGGCGCGGCGTTGACCGTGGACGGGGACGGCGTGTTTTGGTGGGCGTGAAAACAGAGCAATGCTACAAACCACAAATCCCCGCCTCAACCACCCTCCCCCGCGCTGCCGTCGGTGGACGATCCTTCCTCATCGCTCCCGTCATCCCACCCAAACGCCCCACCAGGCATGGCGCCCGCGGCGGCGGCCGCCGCGCCGTCTGGCGCGGCGACCCGCTCCCCGACCGGCGCCCACAGCTTGACCGTGTCGTCGATGCCACACGTCGCCAGCGTCATGGGCGCGGCCGGGTGGGGCGCCACGATGTTGACGACGTCGGCGTCCGCGCCACGCGCGGCGCGCAGGCGGGAGGTGGCCGTCGCCCACACGTAGAACTTCCCGTCGTCCGACCCGCAGGCGACATGGTCGCCATGAGCGTCCAGAAACGCAGCACCCTTGACGGTGCGCACGTTGATGGCGCCGCAGAAGCGGCGGAGGCCGTCGGGGCCGGGGGCCGCGTCGTCGCCGGGGGCGCGGGCGTCGAACGGGACGCCCGAAGCCGCGGGGGAGCCTGGACCGCATTCGTCGCCATCATCGCTGCTGTTCTCGTCGGGCGGCATCGCGCGCGAGGCGCCGGGCGCCGGGCCGCCCGCGCCGCGTGCCGCGGCGCCCGCGGGAAAGAGATACGCCGCGTCCCCGTTGTACGAGGCCAGCAGCCGCCCCGCGCAATCGTACGCGAGTCCCGTCACCGCCAAACTGGCCGCCCGCCGCCCGGCGCGCGCCAGGTGCTCGGGCAGGAACGCGGCCGCGGTCGCGCCGCCGCGCGCCGCGCCGGCTCCGCCTGCGGCCAGCGCGCGCACGTCCAGGACGCGCCCCAGGCAGGCTTCGCCGCCGACGGCGACCAGGTGGGGGCGGGTGGGGTCGACCGCGACGGCGAACAGGGCGACCGGGACGCGGCCGCCGCGGGAGCGGCCGGCGAAGGCGACGCCGGCGGCGGGCGACCCCGGCGCCGCGCGCACGTCCACCATGGCAAACTGGCCGTCCTCGCCCACGGTGTAGAGGGTGGTGGGGGGGGAGTCGGGGGCGAGCGCCATCTTGTGGGCTCTGCCGGCGTGCGCGAAGAGGAGGCGGTGGGGCGGGGGGGCACCGTCACCGCCGCGCGCCCCCCCCCCTGGCGGCCCGGCCGCCCCCAACGGGGACAGGTGCACCTGGCCGTCGGCAGAGCAGGTGGCCAGCTCGCTGGCGCCGAGGAAGCGGGCCTGGAAGACGTTCGCCCGGTGCGCCGTCTGCGCGCGCCACTCGACGGCCGCCCCCGCGCCGCCGCCCACACGCCACACGGCCACGGTGCGGTCGTCCGACCCGGTCACGAGCCGGTCGCCGCCGTCGATCCAGGCGACCGTGTTGACACACCCCGTGTGCGCGGCCAGGTCGGCGGTGCGCGCGAGGCGGGGGGCGAGGTCGGAGGCGGCCGCCGCGCGCGCGGTGGCGGCGCGGCGGGTGGAAGTGGCGCGGTCGAGCAGGGGGTGAAGCATGGCGGGCGGGCGGGGCCCGATGCCGCGGCGCCGCGGGCGGAGAGTGGGTGGGGGGCGCGGCGCGGCCGCGGTCTGCCCAACTGCGCCCTCACACTCGCCCGACGCAAAACCTCCCCCAGTACAAGCTCTTTAGCCATCGCTCCATGGCCTGCCGCCGGAGGCCGCGCCGGAGGAGACGGCGGCGAGCTCGGGGCCGGCGGCGCGCGCCGCCGCGACGGCGCGCCTCGCCGGCCGCACGGCCACCGCCCCACCACCTCCACCCTCGTCCTCGCCGCCGGGGCAGTCGGGCACGCCATCGCCCACCCGGGACGCCGGCAGCACGGGCCCGCCCTTGGCGCACGCAAACCCCACCGCCCCCCGCACGCCCGCGCACGCGCTCGTGCCGGGCTCGTCCGAGCCGTCGGGGCAGTCGCAGTAGTTGTCGTTGACGGCGGCGCACGGGATCGTGGTGTTGGGGGTCGTGGCGGCTGTCGTGCCTCCCCCCGCTCGACGGGCGGCGAGGCTGCCGCCCGCCTCGCGCGCCAGCCCTGCGCCGCACACGAATCCGCCATCTTCACAGCAGTAGCGCGCCACGTCGGCGTCGGCCACGCCGAGCGAGCAGGGCACCGATCGGGGCGCCGCCGAGGGCGCTGCGAGCGCCGCGGGCGCACGCGCCGACCGCGGCCACGCCAGCCAGACCAGAGCGACCGCCGCGATGGCGGCAGTGGCGCGCATCCGGGCGCCGGCGGCCCGGCGGCCGGCGCGCGGCTTGGCCCGCATCATCTTGGCGGCGGGGATTGGGCAGGGCGCGGGCGGCGGCCGCCCGCGCGGGCACTCGAGGCGGCGGTGGCGCGCGGGCGCCCCGGTGGGGCGTGGTGTGTGCGCCGTGCGCCCTAAATTGCAGTCTCACTCTCCGCGCTCGCTTGTCTCACCCGCACGCCGCCGCCGCCCCTCCCTTGGCCGTCCACCCCCCTTTGCGCACGCGCCTCCACGCGGTCGCAATGGCGTCGCCTGCGGCGACGGCCGCCCACAGGGCGTCGAGCAGGGCGCCGAGCGCGGCGACGCGCGCGGCGGCGGCGAGCGCTTCGCCGCTGCCGGAGAGCTTGACGCCGCCCAGGTCCAGGGTGGCCAGGCGCGGGGAAGACGCGCGCAGGGCGGCCGCGTCGGCCGCCCGCGGGCGGGCGGCCGGCAGCATCGTGGGCGACACCCCCACGTCGCTCCCCGCCGGCGCGAGCCGCAGCCGGCGCAGCGCTGTGCACCCCGCCAGCGCGCGCAGCGCTCGCCCGCCGTCCAGGCCGGCGGCGCCGCCCAGGTCGAGGCGGGCGAGGCGCGGGAGGGAGGTCAGGGCGGTGAGCGCGGCGGGGGCAGCGTGGCAGCCGCCGCGCAGGTTCAAATCCACCAGCCCCGGCGCCGCCGCCGGCAGCCTGGCCAGGCCGGCGTCGCCCAGGCCGCCTCCGGGGGGGACGTCGCCGACGCGCAGGGAGGTGAGCGCGGGGCAGAGCGCGAGGGACGGGGCGTCGGAGTCGTCGAAAGAAGTGCCGGCCACGTTGAGAGTGGCGAGGGACGGCGTGCGGGCAAGCAGGGCGGCGAGGGCCGCTCCACCGGCATCAGTGTGCGCCAGGGAGAGGGACGTGAGCCGCCCGCCGCTGCCGCCCGCCGCGAGCGCGGCCGCGAGCAGCGACGCCAGGCAGGGCGCGTCGCCGGGCATGGACGAGCACCCAGCCACATCCAGGGAGGTCAGGGACGGCAGGCGACCCACGGCGGCCGCCGTCGCGGCGGTCAGCGCGCCGCCGCGCAGGACGACCCGGTCGAGCGCCGCCCCCCGCCCCAACGCCGCCAGCGCGCGCCCTGGGGCCACGCTCGCGTCGTCGTCCGAGAAGCAGCCGACAAAGGCGAGCGCGGCCGAGTTGGGCGAGGCGGCGGTGAGGGACAGGGAGGCGAGGGTGGACCGCGAGGACGCGAGCGCGGTCGCCCACTCGCCCGCGGTCGCCGCCTCCAGGCCCTCGCACCCGCGCAGGTCCAGGCGGGTCAAAGAGGCGGACGACAACGCGACCAATTGCGCGGGCCCAAAGCCGGGGGCCGCGCGCGCGTCGAGCGCGGCGAGGCGCCGCGCGCGGCCGAGCGCGGCCGCGGCGCCGGCCGACCCGAGCGGGGTGGCGACCGCGGTCAGATGCGTGACGGCGGTCATGGCCAGCAGCTCCAGGGGCGGCGCGGCGGGGCGGGCGGGGTGGCGGCAGCGCGCGGCGCGCGAGACGTCGAGCGACGCCAGGGCGGGCAGCCACGCCCCCGCCGCCGGCCCGCGCCCGCCCATGGTCGGCCTCCCGCGCGCGTCCAAGCCGGCGGCCCAGTCGGCGCCGCGCAGGGCGAGGGTGAGAAGCCCCGGCGCGGAGCGTGCCGCGGCCCCGAGCGCCGCCGCGGTCAGCCGCCCGTCGGCCGGCGCGTCCACCACGAGCGAGACGAGGGTCGCGCCCGCGCCCTGGACGGCCGCCAGCACCCCCGCGTCGCACGCGGCGTCTGTGGCGGCCAGGGTGAGGTGGGTGAGCGGGCACGCGGCCGCGAGCGCGCGCACGCCCGCGGGCGACGCGCGCGCCCACCCGGTCAAGTTGACGCGGGCGAGGAGGGGAAGGGTGGCCATAGAGAGGAGCGCGGCGTCGCCCAGGGCGGCGCACGGGCGGGGGAGGGGCGGGAGCGGGACGGCGAGCACAGTCAGGGCGCGCGCGCGCGCCGCGACGGCCGCGACGCCCGCGTCGGAGATGAGGACGCCGCCCTCGACCGCGAGAGATGTCAACGCCGGCGCCGCGTCCCCCAACGCCGCCAGGCCAGCGTCGGTGAGGGACGCCGCGCCCGCGAGCGCGAGCGCGCGCAGGCGCGGCGCCGACGCGAGCGCGGCCGCCGCCTCGTCCGCCGTCCGGCCCCCAGGCAAAAGGCCGGAGACCGACGTCAGGCTCGCCGCCCCCGCCAGCGCCTCACAGTCGCCGGCGTCGACGGGGCGCCCGCAGGTCAAGTCGAGCGCGCGCAGCGCAGGAAACACCCGCAGCGCCGCGCCCGCCAGCGGCACTGGGGGGGCCAGGGAGAGCGTTACAGAGTCCAGGGAGGCGCGCCAGGAGCTGCCGAGGGAGGAGAAGGGGGGTGGGTGGCGCGGTCGGATGCCATCGCGGCCGCGGGGGACGGGAGCGCGGCGCCCCGCGGACTCCCGGGCAGCAGTCCTTCCACCCAAGCGTGCACGCATTCAGGCACCACCCTGGCCGGGCGGGTGGCGCCGCCCGCGGCCGCCCCGCCGCCGGAGCGCGCCCCCCACGCGCGCGGTCGCCGACCATCCGATGCCTCCCCCCTCACCTGCACGCCGCCCGCGCCGCTCCGGCCGCGCCCGGCCCGGCGGCGGCGACGACCGCGTCCAGAAGGTCTGGCGGCAGGAGGGGCCAAGGGGAGGAGGTGGCCATGGCGTTGTGCGGGCCTGGCCCGCCGTTTTCGAGTGCGCTGTCGCACCCCGCCCTTTTTCCCTCGCGTGAATGCACTCACCCCGCCACGCCCACCGCCGGCACGCCCCCACCGCCCGCGCCCCCACCCCCTCCCTCCTCCGCCGGCCGCACCGTCTTGACGACGCGGGCCCCGTCCTTGTCCACCACCTTGACGACAAACGCGGACGGCGCCACGACGAGCCGCTTGCGCACCTCCTCGATGGCCTTGTCCATGAGGCCCACCGCGTCCGCGAGCGTGAGGTCCGGGCGCCACAGGCGGTCGAGCATCGCGAGCGCGAAGTACGAGCCGTACCCCGTCCCCGCCACGTTCATCGGGTGCATCGTGGCCAGGTAGTCGACCCAGTAGAGGGACGGGCCGGTCGCGTCGTGGCCCGCGATGAGCAGGTTGGTTTGGTAGGGCCGCTTGCGCAGCGCGGCCGCAAGCTGGCCGCGCGCGTAGTGCGCCGCGGCTTTCGTCGACAGGGGCGCCCCGTTGCGCAGTTCCGACAGGCGCACGTTGGCGGCGACAAACTCGGAGAATTGGACCCGGTCCCCGGGCTCGCCTGGGGGTGGGAGAGGAGCGGAGGGGGTCGCCGCGCGCGCCGCGGGCGCGCCAAAACGATCGCGCCTCCCTCTCCCTCCCTCCCTCTCCCTCTTTCTCCCCCTCACCAGCGAGCCCCAGGAGCAGGCGGTCGGTGACCTCCATGATCTTGTCTTCGTCGTGCTTGATCGTGATGATCTGCTGCACCGCGGCCGTGTCGGAGGCGAGCAGGACAAAGCCGGGGCCGCGAATGCCGAGCAGGAAGTCCATGGTTGGTGGAGAGGGAGGGAGGAGACGGCGATGCGCACGGCTTTGCGATGCGCGCGGCGCGGGTCGAGCTCGGCGGCGGCTGCGCCGATGCGGGCGGGCCGGGGCGGGCGCGGGGAGGGCCGGGCGCGATCCGGGGGCGGCCGGTTCGGGCGCGCGAGGGGTGGCGCGCGCGGGGAGTGGCGGGGCGGGCGCGGGCGTCGGGGCCAGTCTCTGCCGCGCCTCCGCCGCCGCCCGCTCGCACCCTAGTCGCCGTCGACAATGCGAGCCACGACCGGCCGCCCCGCGGGCGCGAGCGCCGGCGCCCGCGCGCAGCGCGGCCATGCCCCTGCGCGCGCCGGTGCCCGCGCCGCCGCCCTCGACCGGCGCCGGCGCGTGGCTGCTGCCGCGGGCGGGCTCGACGTCGACCTGCTCAACGCGTCCGAAGCCGTCGCCCGCGCCGACTTTCTCGAGGCCCAGGCCCGCCGCGTCATCCGCACCGCGGTCGACGCCGCAGTGCGCCCCGCGTTCCCCTGCGCCCTCATTGCGGGCGACGTGGTGCTCCTGCACCTGCTCGCGACGGAAGGGCTGCTGGCGAACGACAGGGTCCCCGTCATCTTTGTCGACACGTTTCACCTGTTCGACGAAACGCACGCGCTCCTCGCCCAACTGGAGCAAGCGTACGATTTCACGGCGCGCGTGTTTCGGCCGGCGGGGTTTGCGAGCAAGGCGGAGTTTGTCAAGGCGAGGGGGGGGAGAGGCGAGGGGGCGAGGGGGCCGCGGAGCGGGAAGGGCTCTCGCCCCGCCCACACCCTCTGCCTTCTCTGCAGGTCCACGGCTCCGACCTGTTCCTGCGCGACACGGGCGAGTACGACCGCGTCGCCAAAGTCGAGCCCTTTCAGCGCGCTTTAAAGGATCTGCGCGTCGACGCCATGCTCAACGGCCGCCGCCGCGACCACGGCGGCGAGCGCGCGGCGCTCGAGGTGGCCGACGTGGCGCCCGGGGGGGTGGTCAACGTGCAGCCGGTCGCGTTCTGGGTGAGGGAGGGGGCGGGGGGGCGGAGGGGGCGCGCGAGGGCGGCTCGCCGTTCGGCGCGCGCCCCCCCCCCCACCCCACCCCCCCCCCCCCCCCCCCCCCCCCCCCCCGCAGGAGCGGCGGGGGGGGGGGGGACCGGGGGGGGCGCTTGGGGGGCCGCCGGTGGGGCGCGCCCCCCCCCACTCACCCTCCCCCCTCCCTCCCTCCCCCCTCTGCCCAGGAATTCGCCGACGTGTGGCGCTACATCGAGGACAAGGACCTGGCCGCCCACCCCCTGCACGCGCGCGGCTACCCCTCGGTCGGCGACGCGCACTCGACGCTGCCCGTGCCGCGGGAGAAGTGGTTTGAGTATGGGGGGGAGCGGTCGGGGCGCTTTGTGGGGTTGACGAATGCCGACGGCTCGCCCAAGACCGAGTGCGGCATCCACGGGCCCGGCGGCGAGTGAGAGGGGGAAGGGTGTGGTGGTTGTGGCGTGCGCCGCCGCTCGAGGAGGCACCGCGGCGTGTGCGAGCGTTGTTGTTGACGTTGGCGGCTGCGTCAGGCGGGAGCGTGGGCGGCGAGGCGGGGTTTGTGTGACAGGCGCCGCGCCCCACGCTCCCTCCCTCCCTCCTCTCTCCTCTTTTCAATAACTCTTTGCGAAGACCGCGACCTCGCCCGCGGGCGCACCGGTCATGAAGCAGGCGCCTTCACCCCCCGGCTGGTCGAACGGGAAGCAGCGCAGCGTCGCCCCGGTCTCCTCCTTGACCCGCGCCTCGTCCGCGTCGCTGCCCGCCCACCGCCCGCGCGCCCACCGGCCGGCCGCGATGGCGGCTTGGAGGTCGTCGTAGGAGGACACGTCGACGATGTTGGCGTCGCGAAAGGCGGTCGCCTGCGCGAGGAGCGAGGCCTGGACCGAGTCGAGCAACTCGCGCACCGCCGCCACAAAACCGTCCCCGTCCAGCGGCACGCCCGCGGTCTTGGCCTCGCCGCGCGGCAGGTCGCGCCGCACGGCGACGCAGGTGCCCGCGTCGGCGTCGCGGGGGCCGACCTCGACGCGGAGCGGCACGCCGCGCATCTCCCAGTGCGCATACTTCCAGCCCGGCGTTTTGCCGGTGGTGGCGTCCACTTTGATCCGAATGCCGGCCGCTTTGGCGGCGGCGGCGATGCGCGCGATGGCGTCGTTGACCGGCGCGGGGTCGACATTTTTCTTCAGGATGGGGATCACCACCACCTGCACCGGCGCGAGCGCGGGCGGCAGCCTCAACCCGGCGTCGTCGCCGTGCGCCATGACGACGGCGCCGACCATGCGGGTGGAGACGCCCCAGGACGTTTGGTGGACGGGTTGGAGGGAGCCGTCTTCGGCGGCGAAGCGCGTCCCAAACGCGGCCGCAAAGTTGGTCCCCAGGTTGTGGGACGTGCCGGCTTGAAGCGCCCTGCGGTCGCCGGTCATGGCCTCGATCGTGTACGTGTTGTCCGCGCCGGCAAACCGTTCGGTCGCCGACTTGCGCCCGGCAACGACCGGGATGGCGGCTGCCTCGACCGCAAACCGCGCGTACAGGTCCACAAACTGCTTGGCCGTCGCCTCGGCCTCGCCCGCGGTCGCGTGCGCGGTGTGCCCCTCCTGCCACAAAAATTCCAGGGTCCGCACAAAGGGCCTCGTGCGCATCTCCCACCGCACCACGTTGGCCCACTGGTTGATCAGGAGGGGGAGGTCCCGGTGGGACTGGATCCATTGGCTGAACATGTGGTTGACCACCGTCTCCGACGTCGGCCGCACCGCGAGCGGCTCCTCGAGCTCCTTCCCGCCGCCGCGCGTCACGATGGCCAGCTCGGGCGCAAACCCTTCCACGTGGGCGGCCTCTTTCTCGAGGAACGACATCGGGATGAGCGACGGAAAGTACGCGTTTTCGACGCCGACCTCCTTGAACGCGCCGTCCAGCGCGCCCTGCACCCGCTCCCAGATGCCGTACCCGTACGGCCGGATGACCATGGTGCCGCGGACGGGGCCGTAGTCGGCCAGTTGGGCTTCCCGGACGACGTCGAGGTACCAGCGCGAGAAGTCGACCGACTTGGGCGTGACCGCAAGCTCGGCCGCCGCGCCGGTGCCGCCGCCGCCACCTCCACCGCCGCCTTTCTTGGAGGGTGATGCCGGTGGCTTGGTGGACGCTGGCGCGGCGCGGGCGGGGGGGAGGGGAAGGCGGCGGACCGCGGCGCGGCTGAGACGGGGGCGAGCGTCGGCCAGCGCCCCGCCCACCCCGCGTGGCGCCCCCACCACCCACCCCACTCTCTCACCTCACACACAGCGCCAGCATGCCGGGGCGCGCGCTCGGAGGGCGGGCCGCGCCTCGCATTCGGCGGGTCGCGGGCGCCGGGGCGCGCGCGTAGGCTCGCGCGGGCGGCGGTCGCCGGTCGCAAAGGCGAGTGTGGCGCGCCTGTCGCGGGCTGGGGGGCGCGGCAGTGGCGGGAGGCCGTGGAGCTGTGGAGGCGTGCCGCGACGGCGACGGCGGCGGGCGCGGCCACTCTTGCGAGCCCCGCGGTCCGGCTCGGCGGCGCGGCCGCGGCTACTGCTTGCCTGCCGGCGCTCGAGCCGAGTCGCGCGCCGTCCCCCAATGGACGCCGTCGCGGAAGCGCGCGCCGTCTGGCCCGGCGCCGCGACGCTGGTCACGGTGCAGGAGATCCTGGACTCGAACAAGTGCGGGGGAGAGAGTGGGGGGGAGGAGCGGTGGAGAGGGAGGGCTGGCGCGGGCCGACCCCCGACCCGCGCCGCCCCTTCACCTTCGCCCGCTCTCCCCAGAGTCCTGGTCGCCGAGATCGACCGCAACCACGACCTGCGCACGCCCGACGCCCTGGCGCGCAACTGCGCCCTCATCCGGGAGCTCAACCGCAACGTGGCCAAGGTGGGAGGCAGAGGGGACGGGGGGGGTGGGGGTGGGGTGTCCGCCTCTGCCCACCCCGCCCCCCCCCCCCTCCAGGTCGTCGCCCTGTACGACGAAATATCGACCTCTTTCGGCGAGCTCGTCGACGGCGCGGCCGCCGCGCCGTCGGTGTCGGGCGGCGCCGCGGCGGCCGCCGCGCGCGGGGGGGAGGCGCCGTCGTCGTCGCCGTCGGCCGCTGGGGGCGGTGGGGATGAGGAGGAGGCTGGGTGACAGGGTTGTGGCGGGGTGGGGCGCTGTCGCACGCCGCGTCCCCCCCGCGCGCGCGCGCGCGCGGCGCGCTCGCCCGCCCGCCACCCCGCCCGCCGCCGCCTCGGCACGCGGTCGACCTCTCTCGGGCTCGGGCGTGCTCCAGGCGGGCTCGCGCCCGCCACCCCCCCCCTCTATCGCCTCTTTGTGCGCCGAGCGCGTTTTGGCGGGCCGCGCGCGCCCGGCGCCGCACACGCGGTCGAACGCGCCCCCGATCGCCCGCCCCCGGCGCGCCTCCCGCCGCGCCCCTCCCCGGTGCGGTTGCGCGAGCGCGGTCCGCGCCGCTCGCGGATAGAGCCAGGGCCTCCGGGGCGACGAGGTGCGAACGACGGGAGGCGCGCGGGGGGCGCGCGGGGGCGGGGCGGAGGCAGGCGGCGCTTTGTCGCCCGTCCGATCGCCCGGTCGATGCGGTGGCGTCTTTGCGCGCCGCCCGGGGCGGAGCGAGCATTGCAGGGAGGCCCGCGCGCGCCGCGCGCGGGCGCCGATGGCCCCGGCGGGCGCCCTGCGGCTCCCCGCCGCGCCGGGGCGGGGCCGGCGCCGGCCCACGCGCCCGAGAATGGGACAACGAGACACCCTCACCCCATTCACCAGCAGCGCGCCCCCATGCCCCCCACCTCCCCCCCCCCCGCCGACGGGCTCCCCCCGCTCGTCGCCGGCGCGGAAGCTGTCGGCCGCCGCATCGCCCTCGCCCCGCCCAGCGGCGGCGGCGAGCCGGAGGAGTGGCCCGTGGGCGTCGTGGCCGCGTTTGACGCGGCGCGCGGGCGGCACAGGGTCGAGCTCGACAACGCCGACGCCGCGGCGCCGCCGCGCGCGGGCCGCCGCCGCGCCCGCTCCGAAGAGGGCGGCCCCGACTCGGCCTGGGCCCTCCTCTCCGCCTGCCGCTTTGCCTGGCTCGACCCGCACGCTTCCTCGTCCCGCAACCCCACCTTCTCCCCCGCCGCCCCGTCCGGCGCCGCCGCCGTCGGCCGCCGGGTGCGCGTCTTCTGGCCCGCCATGGGGCGCTGGTACGCGGGGCGGGTGACCGGGGACGCGGGGGACGGGGACCACCACCGCGTGACATACGCCGACGGCGACGTCCAGACCCTGGCCCTGGCCCGCGAAGCCGTCGTCTGGGCGGGGCTGGCGCCGCCGCGGTCGGCGTGGCCGGCGGACGACGGGGCGGCGCTCGGGGCAGAGGCCGAGGCGGCGGCCGCGCGCGCAAAGCGCGCGCGCGGCGGCGCCGGCGCGGGCGGCGACCGCGCCGCGCCCTCGCCGCCCAAGCGCGCGCGCCGGGCCGCGTGGACGGACGACGAGTCGGACGACGACGGCGCGCCCGCGCCCGATTCGGCGTCCTCGTCGTCGTCCGAGGAGGAAGAAGAAAACGTGGCGCCGCCGCCGCGGTCGGCGCGCCGCGGCGGCCCGCCGTCGCCGCCGGCCAAGCGCGCCGGAGGCCTGGCCGCGCGCGGGCCGCCGCGCACCGCGTCCCGCCGCACCGCGGCCGCCGCGGCGGCGGCCGTCGTGGCGGCCGCGGTGGCGGCCGACGCCGACCCGGGCGAGGGCGGCGGCGGCGGCGCGCGCCGCGGCCGCCGCGCGCGCTCGACGCCCCAACCCTTTGACCCGCTCGCGGGCTTGGGCCTCACCCCCCCCCCCATGGGCGACGTGGGCGACGCCGACGTCGCCGGCCTGCTGGAAGGCCTGCTGGAGGCGCACGCGGCGCACCCCGGCAGCGCGGGCGGCGCGTCGTCGGACGAGGGCGACGCGCCCATGCCCCTCTCCCCCATCGCGGCCGGCCTCCTGCTGGCGCGCGACGCGTCCAAGGGGGGCGACGGCGGCGCCCCGCGCGCCGCCCCCCTCCCCCCCCGCCCGCGCTCGCGCTCGTCGCGCCCGTCGCGCCGCCCCGCGTCTGGCGGCGCCGCGGCCGCCGCCCTCGGCGGCCGCCTTGCCGTCTGGTGCGACGCCGACCGCGCGTTCTACAGGGGCACCCTGTCCGCGTACGACGCCTACCACAAGCGGGCCAAGGTCGCGTTCGACGGCGGCGCCGACGAGTGGCTCCCGCTCGGGCGCGACCGCGTCGCCTGGCTCGCGCCCCGGGCGCGGTCGGCGGGCGGGGCGTGCCCCGAGCTGGCTGCCGCCATGGCCGCCCTGGGCGCGGCGCCCGCGGGCGACGGCCGCGCGGCGGGCGGCGCGGCCGGCGCGCCGCCGTCGCCGCTCAAGACGGCGGCGGCCGGGGCCGGCTCCTCGCGCCCCCCCCCCCCCGCGGCCGGCGCCTCCGCCCCCGCCTTCGCCCCCGGCGACCGGGTCTCCCTGTGGTTTGACGCCGCGGCCTGCTTCTGCCCCGGCTCGGTCGTCGACACCGACGCCGCGTCCGGCGCGGTGCGCGTCCTGTACGACGATGGCGAGGACGAATGGGTGGCGCCCGCCAGCGAGGCGCTCCAGGCGCCGCCGCCGCCGCCGCCGCCGCACGCGCGGCCGGGGGCTGGCGTGCCGGGCTCGCACCCGGGCGCCGCCCACACCGCGCTCGCGCCGCGCGCCGCGCCGCCGGAAGGGCCGGCGGCGCTTGGATGGCGGGTGGCGGTCTACTGGCGCGGCGACGCGCGCTTCTACGGCGGGGTCGTCGCCGGGTTCGACCCCGCGGCCGGCGCGCACCGCGTCGTGTACGACGACGGGGAGGGCGAGGCGTTGGTGCTGGCCAAGGAGACCGTCAAGTGGGTGCTCCCTCCCGGCGCCCGCGTGGGCGCCCCCCCCCAGCCGGCGCGGCGCTCGCGCTCGGGCGCGCGCCGCCGCCGCGACGGCCGCGCGGGCGGCGGGCGCAGGCGCGAGCCCGGGGGCGGCGGCGCGCCCCGGGACGACCGGGAGGCGTTCGCTCGCCCGGGGTCGCGCCGCGCGGCCGCGCTGGCGGCGGGCGACGGCGGCGGCGGGGGCAGCGACGCGCCGCCCCGTCCCCCCCCGCGCCTCCCCGCGCGCCCCGTCTTCGCCGCCGGCGGCGCCGCCGTCCTCTACCCGGCGGACGGCCTCGACGCCCCTGCGCCCGCAGAGGGCGAGCTGGCGGCGGAGCGCGTGCTGTGGCCGCGGCGCGGGAGCCTCAGCGTCGGCGCGCGCGCGGGCCGCCGCGCCGGCGGCGCGTCCGCGTCCGCCCTCGTCGTGCGCCTGCTGCTGACCACCGGCGATCGCAAAGCGCCGCTGCAGGTGCCGGTGGATGCGGACGTGGCGGCGGCGACCGCGGCGGCGGCCGACGGCGGCGGCGCCCTGTTCGCGCGCCCGTCGCGCCCGCCGACCGCCGCGTCGGCCGCGCGCCCCGCCCTCGCCTCCCGCCCCCCCCCGTCGCCCTTGGGCCCCTCGCCCGCCGCGTGCGGCGCGCCGCCCGCCGCCGCGTGGGCGGCGGCGCGGTCGCCGCCGTGCGGGCCGCCTGTCGGCGGGCGGTCCGTGGCGGCCGACTCGGTGCGCGTCGTCCTATGATCGATCTGATGGTGCATATGCATAGAGGCGGCCTGTGTGCGCCCCGCTTTTTTCGATTCTCCGAGTCTTGGGCCCCCGCCGCTGCCCCCCCCGTCCGACCCTTATGCCCCCGCGTCACCTCCCTCCCCCCCTCTCCCCCTCCTCCCGCCCCCGCCGCCGTGTGACACCCGGCGCCGTCTCCAGAGCACGGGCACGGCAGCGTGGCGGGGTGGTTGCATGCAGGGCGGTTGCCATCGTTTTGTGTTTTTGGGGCGGCCTCACTCGACCCCGCCCCCCGTCCCCCCTCTCCTCCCTCCCCTAATGCTTCCACACGCTCGCGTCCAGCCCGCGCGGCTCCTCCAGGGAGGACAGACCCCGGAAGGGGGGCGCGTCGGCGGCGCCGCCGCGGCCGCCGGCCGACGCCCACGCGCCGAGAGCGCCGGCCGCCCACCCCAGGGGCGCCTTCCCGACGATCGCGTCCGCCAGCCCTGCCGCCAGACTGGACTCGGGCGCCAGCTCAACCCGCCCGGCAAAGTCGGCGGGGTCGATGCGGAAGGCGAGGCGGTGGAGCAGAGGGGAGGATGCAGGCGGGAGCGCGCGCGGCGACGCAGCCGGCAGCAGCACCCGCACCGGGCCCGCGCCGGACGCGAGCTCTACCAGGTCGCTCGTGTGGGGTGCGACGTCGATGACGGGGCCGTAGGCCGCGTCGGACGCGGCGACGGCGGGGGACGGGGCGCGGGGAGGCGGGCCGTCGGTCGACCCGGCGGCAGCGCCCCGGCCGCCGTCGCTCGGCGACGACACGACCACATCCGACGGCGCGGTCACCAGCGTCACGTCGTCCATGGGCACGCACCACCGGGCCGACAGGAAGCGCAGGGCGAGCGCGCGCGAGGCGCGCAGGGGGGTGATGTGCAGGCGCGCGGTCAGCGCGTCGCGCGCGCTGCCCCCCCCCCCCCCCCCTTCCCCCTCCACCGGCACCGCCTGCAGCGTCATGTGGCACCGGTACCCGTTGGACCGCATGCGGCGGCGCAGGCGGTCGACGACGTCGAGGGCGGCCGCGCCGCCGTCGGACGGCGCGCGCGGCGGCGGCGGCGCGCCGTACAGCGACGACCGGCCCCAGGCCGCCGGCGGCCGGGTGACCGCGCTGGAGGCCGCGGCGGCGTCGAGCTCGAGCAGGACGTGGTGGGGGTGCAGGGCCGCGGGGGCGAGGCCGTCGAGCGCGCGCAAAAGGGACGCGACGCCCGCGTCGGGCGGCGGGGGGGGTGCGCCCGCGGCGCCGCCCGCCTCCGCGGGCCTCAGCGCTTTGGACACAAAGCGGGCCAGGTTGGCACGGTCCCAGCGGAACGCGATGTGCGCCTCCCACGCGTCGTCGGCGACCCAGCGGACCAAAGAGGAGGCGGCGGCGCCGTCGGCCTTGCCGCCGCCCTCGTGCGCGTGCCAGATGTCGGCCCCGCCGTTGCACACGACAAAGTCCAGGGCGTCGACGTTGAGGCCGGCGTCGCGCAGGGCCGAGGTGGTGGCGTCAAAGCCGAGCATCGATGCGACGCCGAGGCCGGGCGCGGCGCCGGGCGCCGCGCGCGCGGCGGCCGCCGCCAGCTCGCGCAGCACGGCCGCCGCCGCGGGCGCTCTGTGTGCGCCGTCCAGGGGCACGACGACCAACGTCGCTCGCCCGCAGCCGCGCGGGCGGCCAGCGTCGCCCGAAACGCGCGCGCCGCCGCCCGCCGCGCTCGCGCCGCGCGCGAGAGCGCTCGCGTCGGGCACCGCGCCGTCGTCCAGAGCGGTCGCAAGGGACAGGGGCGGCGGCGCGGTGCGCAGGCGGCCTTCGTCGTCCGACAGGGTGTCGGGGACGCGCGGCCCCGGCGAGCGCGGCGGCGCGCCGCGCGAGGGCGACAGCGCGCCGCCGAGCGACCCGAGCGCGCCCGCCGACCCGCCGCCGCCCACGTGAGCGCCAAGGGCTCGCGGCGACGGCGACGGAGAAGGCCCGCGCACGCCGACGTCCCACGTCCCGGATAGCCGCGCGCGCGCGCGCGCCGCCGCGGCGACCGCGCGCTTGCGCGCGTCGAGCGTCGCCAGGTACCGCGTGCAGTGCGAGGGCCACGAGTAGGCGTGGATGTTGGCCAGGCCGGAGGCGGACATGGCGTCCCACGAGTCGGAGCGGGTCAGGATGGCGAGCAGCGCGTCGCCGACCGCGCGCGCGTCGGTCGGGTCCACCAACAGGCCGTGGTGGAGCGTGGCCATGATGTCGACGGGCCCCCCGTTTTTGGTCGCCACGCAGGGGACGCCGTGCGCGGCGGCCTCGATGACGGTGAGGCCGAAAGGTTCTTGGAGCGCGACGTTGACGAATGCGCCGCGCGTCGCGAGGGGCAAACGGTAGATGTCGGACACGTCGGCTTGCGAATGGTGCTTGGGCATCGCCACCGAGCCCCACAGCCCATGGTCGTCCACCAGCCGGAACACGGCTTCGACGACCGCGCGCGAGCCGGGAGCGAGGCCGTCGAGCGTGTCGCGGTTGCCCATCACGAGGACGAGGTTGGCCAGTTGCCGCAACGTGGCGTTCATGGCAAACGCTTCCACCAGCGTCGTCAGGTTCTTCTTGGGGTCGGGCCGGGACATGGCCAGGATGGCGGGCTTGCGCGGGTTGCGCAGGAAGCGAAAAATTTCAGACCAGATCGGGGGGTCCTCGATGGCCATCGGAGGGGCCAGGGTCGAGGGGTTGGGAGCGGGAGGGGGCGCGCCCTCGACGGCCAGGCCGTCGGCGGGCGGCGGCGGGGCGTCGGCGCCCCCCCCGCCCCCAGACCCTCGCGGCGACATCAGCGCGCCAAACCCGTACGGCGCCGCCATCATCTCCCGCGCCGCCGGGTCGTCCGGCAGCGCCACTTTCAGGGCCGAGAAATCGAGGCCGGGCGGGATGACGGCCATGGCGGGCATGTGGCGGCCGGGGCGCGGGCGCGCGGCGAGGACCGCCGCGACTTTGGCCGAGTAGGCGTGGTAGAGGCCCCACTGGTCATCCACCTCTTGCTGCGTGGAGGTGAAGACGGTGACGGCGGCCTCGAGGCAGCGCTCTTCGGCTTCGACGCGGCGGGAGATGCGGTAGGTCGCCTCCACCTCGGCCTTGTTCATTGTCCCGCTCGCGAGCAGGTGCTCCAGCTTGTTCCGCCCCAGCGAGTGCCCCGTCATCACCATGTCCGCCCCCAGGGTGTGCGCCATGAGGGCGGCGGCTTCGCCGGCGTCGGCGTAGTGGCCGTGCAGCGCAAACAGCTCGCACGGGCGGCCCGCGTCGGCGAGCGCGGCGAGCGTCAGTTTCACGTGGGCCACGCCCCGGTCGGCGAATTCGCGGACGTGGGGCCACAGCCGCTCCTTGCGCAGGTAGCGGGTGGGGGGGCCGGCGGGCAGGCGCACGATGTACGCGCCGCCGAGCGCGCCGTCGTCGCCGGGCGGGACGAGGCATTCGAGAGGGGAGGCGTAGGAAGCATCGACTTTCGGGTCCGCCACCAGGCGGGTCAAGAGGTCGACCCGGTACACGGCCGGGTGCTGAGACAGCGCCCGGGCGAGCTCCACGACGTATTTGACTTGCCCCCCGGTGTCGGGGTCGCGGCCGAGCTCCATTGCGTCCCCGCGCACGAGGCCGTGCATGGAGGCGAGAACGATGTAGAGACCGTCGACGCGGCCGGCAAAGGGGTCCGGGATGGGGCGGGCGGACTCGGGGCGGGAAGTTTCGAGAGTCATTGGCTTGCCGCGCAGCGGCGACGCGCCGGGCGAGCCAGCGTAGCCGCCCGTGAGCCAGGCTTCCGAGGCAGAGGCACTACCTTCCTCCCCAGGTGCCGCGATGCGGACGCGGGGCGGGCGGCGCGCGCCGGGCAGCTTGAGGTCGGCGAGCGAGGCTAGCGCGGCGGCGGCGGCGGCGGCGGTGCCCTGCGCGCGGCCGGCATCCGCCGACGCGCGCGGCGTCGGAAACCCCGACACCGCGGGCGTGGTGCGCGTGCCGGTCGACAGGGGGGCCGCCGGGGACAGCAGGTCGTCCTCGTCGAGGTCGGACGCGGCGGCCGACGACGCGGCGCCGGCGCGCGCGCGCGCCGCGCGCGCGGCCGCGGCCGCCGGGTGCGCGCGCCGCACCGCTTCTTGTTTGCGCTTCAAGTGCCACACGCGCCAGGAGAGGTGCTCCAGGCGGGCGTCCATTTCGGAGGACGCGGCGCCGCTGGACGCGGCCTAGAGGAGGCAGAGGGGGGGAGGTCGGCGGGGGTCGGTTCGGAAAGAGAATAAACCCACCCCGCTCCTCCCTCTCCCCTCTCCATTCTCCTACCCGCGCCCAGGCGCCCTTGATGCCTTGCTCGCCGAGGGCGAGGATTTGATTCACATAATATTTGGTGTAGACAGACGCGTTGGCGTCGCGCGGGCGGCCGGGGCCGGTGGCGGATGATCCCGGTGCGCCGCCACCGGCCCGGTCGCGCGCGTTGCGGTCGGCGGGGCGGGAGTACTCGGAGGAGAGGCCGGTGGAGAGCTGGGAGGACGAGAGGGAGATGGGTTGGGCGCGCGGCGGCCGGCGGGCGCGCGCCCGCCGGGGCCGCGATCGCCGCGGGCCGCGAGCCGGTCGGTCGCCGGGGACGACGGCGTGGGTGGGCGGCGAAAGCCGCACGCTCCGGCACCCGCCCCCACCCATCCCTCCTCTCCCGCCTCCCGCCACCCCCGATCCCCGATCCCCATGCTCTCTCTCACCAGGGCCTCGAGGTAGGAATCGATCCACGCGTTGGCGCCGGAGACCTCGTTGTTCTCCATGGCGTGCGGCGCGCGCCGCGGCGCCTGCGCCCTGCGTCCGGCGCCCGGCGGACGGGTGCGTGTGCGGCGCCGCCGGGGACGGGGAGGAGGGGGTGGGAGGTTGGTGGCGGGGCGCGGAGTGGGGAGAGAGAGAGCGCGCGTCGAGCTCGCGGCCGGCGTCGGCTCCAGACCCTTCTCGGCTCTCACAAGGCGCCGCCGCCCTCACCACCACCACTACCCACGCGCAGCGCGGCGCGCACGCTACCGTGGAGCGCCCCAGCGCCCGCCTCGGCCGCCGCGAGCGCGGCCGCGCGCGCGGCCGCGTCGGCGCGGCCCAGCCCGCCGCGCGCCGCGCGCACGCCGGCGGCGGCCGCGGCCTCGTCCGCGATGGCCAGGCGCAAGGTGTGCGATGATGAAGGGGATCCGGAGGCGGCGACCGCGGCCGCGGCGAGCGCTGGGGAAACCCACGCCGCGCGCGCCGCGACCGCGGTCGCCCAGTCTCCATTCGCGCCCCCGTCCCGGGATGCCGCGGCTTCGTCCAACACAGCAACGAGCGCGGGCGCCAGCAGAGCGGCCGCCGGCGCCCCCCCGAGCGCGACCGCGGTTTCCGCCGCCGCGCGCGTGAACGGCGCGCGGCAGAGCGTGGCCGCCGCCGCCCTGCGCCAGCCGGCGGCATCCGGGGCGCCGTCGGGGGGAGGAGGGCCCCAGCCGTCGGAGAGCGTGGTGGCGAGGGAGGCGGCGAGAGCAAGCGCGCGGGGCGCGGGGTCGGCCGCCGCGATGACCACGTCCGCCGCCAGCGCCGCCAGGCGCAGCTGGGCGGCGACGAGGGTGGCTTTGGGGGCACCGACCAAAGGGGCCAGAGAAGCGGCGATCGGCGGGGAGGACGGGTCGTCGGGCGACTCGCCGGCGGCGGCGGCCGCCGCCGCGCGCCCTGCGGCCGCCGCCGCCGCCGCGGCGTCCGCCCTCCCTCCACTCCCCCAATCGGCCGCCCGCACGGCCTTCGCAAAAGGGCAAGCCTCAACCTTGGCCGGAAACAGCGCCCCACCGTCGAGCGGAACCGCCACCGCGACGCGCGCGCCGTCGGCCGCCCGCGCGCCCCCCGGCGCGCACCACGCCGGCGACCGCCCAGTGGCGGCAGGGGCTCGGCGGGCGGCGCAGGAACAGGCGAGGAGCATGCCGGCGTCCAGAATGGTGGTGAGGGCGGTGGAAGCTGCGGTGGGCGAGGCGGCCGCGAGCCGGGCGAGCGTGCGGCGAGCGTGAGGGGCGGCGGGGGCGTGGGCGACCGCGGTCGCGATCGCGCGCGCCGCAGCGACACCGCCCGCTTCGGCTGCCGCGGACTCGGACGCCGGAAACGGCGCCGCTTCCAGCAACGCCCCAACCGCTGCGTCCGCGTCGCTGCGCGCGGCGGCTGCCAGCGCGGCGGGCCAAGAAGATGCCAAGGCCGTGGCGAGCTCATGACCCAAAGTGCCTGGGGGGCGAGAAGGCGGCGGAAGCAGCGCCAGCAAGGTCGCGGCGCGGTCGGCGGGCGCGACGCCGCGCGACACCCACCCGCGCGACACCCACCGGCGCACGCCGCTCCCCCCTCCCGCGGCCACGACGGCAGAGGCGACGGTGTGGAGCACGGACAGCGCGCGGGCTGACGCGCCCGCCGCCAGCGCGGCGTCGAGCACCGCGTCGGGCGCGGGCGCCGCGACCGCCGCGGCCGCCAGCGCGGCCGCCGCGCCGTTGCTGCCAGCCGTGGCAGCGTTGGCCAAAAGAGACGCCAGACGCGCCCGCCCCAGGCGGCGCCCCAGGCAGGCCCAGGGAGGGGGGTGGAGGGTGTCGGCCGCTGCGCCGCCCGTCGCGCGCGGCGCCAGCGCGGCCGCGGCCACCTCGTCCGCAACCCACGCGAGGAAGGCATCGGCAGTGGTGCGGGTCGTGGTGGAGAGGGACTGGTCGACCGCGGCCGCCGCCGCTGCGACCACCGCGGCCGCGGCGGCGGGCTCGTGCGCGCGGGCGGCCAGCGCCCGGCGCGGACCGCCGCCCACGTCGTCGCCCGGTCTCAAAGGGCGGCGGAGCAGTTCAAAAACGACCCGACGCCAGACAGCGGCGACTGCGGCCGGGTCAGCCGCGCGCGCGGCGAGCGCGCACGCTGCGGCGACAGAGCCAGACGCGATGCCCGTCGCCGCCGCGTGCGCGTCCGCGGTAGCGGCCGCGCACGCGATGGCCGCGGCCCGGCCTGAGAGAGAGAGAAAGAAGGGGGTCGGAGGCAGTCACGCACGCGCGCGGGCTCCGAAACCTGAACCCTCCTCCCAACTTCTCACCTGCCGCCTCCCCCTCGAACGCGTCACTACTACCATCTCCTCCGTCAGCCAGCACTCGGTCCAGGGCGGCGACCGCGGCGGCCGCGGCGTCGGCCGGCCAGCCTCGCGCGAGCGCTTCCAGGGCCCAGCAGCCGTCACCGGCCGGCCCCGCCACCACGGCACGCGTAATAGCGTATAGCACGGTGTCGGACGAGTGTGGTTGGGGCGCCAGGACGGCGGCCGCGAGCACGCGCAGCGCGGCGCGGCGGTCTGCATCGGCCGCCGCATTGCCGCCCTGCGCCGACCCCAGGCGCGCCAGCGTGTCCAGGGCCCAGGCGCCGTCGGCGTGGGCGGTGGTGGAGTCGGCGGCTAGGGCTGAAGCGCGGTGGGAAGCGGTGGCGGCGTCGCCGCCGTCGGCGGCCGTCATCAGACGGCGGCGGCGAGCGGCGGTGGCGGCATGGGGTGTGGGAGGTGTGGGGTGAGGGAGTGGGAGGCTCCGTGGCGTGTGCGCGAGCGAGCCTGTGCGCTCCTACCGCCGCGCTCTCCACCCTTTCCCCGCCTTCCCTCTCGCTCTTCTCTCCCGCTGGCGATCGGGTTTGACGGTGGTGGTGGTGTTGAGATAACACCAGTTGCTGGATTTGTTTTTTTTTGGTCTAGAGTTTTTTTGGCGGTTGGCCGGTCGGCCAACCGCCGCCTCCTCTCTCCGCTCTAAAATTCTTGCGAGACCGACCCCGACCCCTTCTTCCCATCCTTGCCGAGCAGCACGGCGTGGATGTTGGGCAGGACGCCGCCAGCGGCAATCGTCACACCCGCCAACAGCTTGGACAGCTCCTCGTCGTTGCGCACCGCGAGCTGGATGTGGCGCGGCACGATGCGCGTCTTCTTGTTGTCGCGGGCCGCGTTGCCGGCGAGCTCCAGGACTTCCGCGGTCAAGTACTCGAGGACCGCGGCGAGGTAGACCGGGGCGCCCGCGCCGATGCGGGACGCGTACTTGCCCTTTTTCAGGTAGCGGGCGACGCGGCCCACGGGGAACTGCAGGCCTAAAGGAGAGGAGGGGAAGAGGGACCGTGGGCGCGCGGATGGCCGGCACTGGTGCCGGCGCGTCCGGGCTCGGACGCGCGCGATGGCCGCCTCGTCGCGTGCAGCGTGTCGCACCGCGTGCATGAGAGGGCAGCGCGATCGCAAGGGCGCCCGGCGCGGCGCGCGGCGCGCGCGCGTGCCTCCCGCATCCGGGCCGCCAAGAGGCCTGCGGCCGCGGCGCGGCCGCCGTCGCGGCCACACCAATGCCGCCATCCAAACCACGCGGGCGCGGGCGTGCGAAACTGCCCGCACCTCTGCCGCCCCCACTCTCTCACTCACCGGCCTTGGCCGACTTGGTCACGCTCTTGGACGCTTTGCCCTTGCCTTTGCCGCGGCCAGACATGGTAGTGGTGGGTGTGGGGTGGTGGGGGTGGTGGAGGGGTGGGGGTGGTGTGAGCCGCGGCTGTGGCGGCGGCCGCCCCTCGTCACACCGGCCGCCCCCTCCCCTCGTCCCACCACCCCGGCGCCGCTTTATCCCGCACGCCCTCCCTGTCACCGTCCACCGCGTCCGGGTCGGCGCCCGCGTCGAGCAGCGCGGTGGCGGCGTCCGCGTGCCCCCGCAGCGCCGCGTACATCAGGGGCGTCGCGCCGTCGCCGTCGACCGCGTCCACGGCCGCGCCGCCAGCGAGAAGGGCTCGCACGGCGGCCACGGTGCCGGCGTCTGCGGCCCAGTGGAGCGCGGTGGCGCCGTCGGCGTCGGAGGCGTCAGGTTTCGCGCCGGCGGCGAGCAGGGCAGAGACCGCGGCCGCGTCGCCTGCGGCCGCCGCGGCGGTCAGAGGGGGGAGGCAGGCAAAGCCACCATCGGCGGAGGGGGTGGGCACGCTGAAGACGGGGCCGAACCGCAAGGAAGGAGGTGGGAAAGGGGTTACCGTGGTCGTCGCCGCCGGCACGGCCGAGTCGGCTTCCGCGATGTAGGCTTGCCGCGCGTCGGCGCACGCCACGCCCTTGAGCTTGGCCCACCCGGCCCTGGAGAGGACGAGGGGAGAGAGGTGGGAGGCGAGCGTCCCGCGCTCAACCCCGCCACCACCACTCCCTCTCCACCTTCTTGTCTCACCACTTGGCCCGGCCCTTGACGTCCCACAGCGGCGGGCGCTTCGTCGCGCAGTCGCCGGCCGTCGCCTGCTTGAAGAGGGCATACAGTGTGAGCGCGGCGCCCGCCGGCAGGGTCCCGGCCAGGGCGGCGGACGCGACCCGGTCGGCGGCGCCGTCAAAGGTGGCGTCGGCGGCGTCGGCCATAGGGCCAATGCGGCCAAGAGAGAGTGAGAAGAGCGGCGACCGCGCGTTCTCACACTCTCCACCACCCTCTCTCCATGCGGCACGCGCTGCGGCGCGCGGGCGCGCTCGCTGGGCGACTGGCGGCGCGTCGAATGGCGGCGGCGCTGCCGGCGCCGCCGCCGCGCGCGCTAGCCACCGCGGCTGGCGACGACGACGACGAGTACGTACTCTCCAAGACGCAGGCAAAAAAGGAGCAGCGCGCCTGGCGCGCGGCGGCCGAGTCGGCGGCCGCGCTCTCGCCGTCGCAGCTCGCGACGCTCGGCCCGCTGCCTGCGTCCGCTTTAACCGCCATCAACCAGGCCCGCTCCCTCCCGCGCCGCAACCAGGCGCGGCGTCGGGAGGTGGGGCTGGCGGCCAAGCGGTTGGCGGAAGAAGCGGACGACGGCGCGACGGCGGCGGCGTTTGCCGCGGCCGTCGCGGCCGCTGCGCAAGGGAGGCATGTGGCGTCGTCCGCGGGGGCGGATGCCGAATGGCTGGCGCTCGCGTGGCGGGACGCGTTGAGCGCTGGCGGAGACCCGGGCGCCGAAGCGGACGCCTTTGCCGCGGCCGCCGCCGCGGCCGCCGCCGGCCGGGACGACGCGCCGGACCCGAGCCGGTTGAGAGTGCTGATTCGGGCGGCGGTTGGCGAGAGACAGGAAAGGGACAGGCACGTTGAGGTGGCGGCGGCGGCCGCGGCCGGCGACGCCGACGCCGCCCCTCCAGCCAAGCAGCCGCCACCATTGAAAGCTGTCGCCGCCCGGCGCCTGCTGCGCGAGCTGCGACCGCTGGCAGAGCTGCATGTGCAGGCGGAGAGAGGGGAGGGAGAGGAGGAAGAAGAGGAGGAGGAAGAGTGAGGGCCGGGTTTGGTTTTGGGGGTCGCTCTGTTTCGCGCTCGATCCCTGCACACAGTGGGAGGCGGCGGGAGTCTCCGGTGGGGTGGCGACGCCTAGGCGGCGGCGGCGGTGGAGGTGGCGGCGGCGGCGGTGGCGGTGGCGGCGACGCGGCGTCGGCGTCGTCGACGCGGTGGCCGCCGCACGCGCGCCGCCCCGCACACCGACCGGGACGGCGCGCTCGACCCCAGCCGGCCGGGAGACAGGAGAGAGAGTAGGGATTAGGGTTGGGCATCCGGCCCTGTATCTATTTTGGGTCGGCGGGGCCAGGGAGAGGGGGTGGGTGGGGGGCGGCGCGGTGGCGAGGCCGAGGAACGACTTTCGACTCCCTTCCGCTCCCGCTGCTCACACGCCCCTCGCCCCAAAACATGTCACAGCCACACGCCCGGCGGCGCCTCGGGGGCGGCGGGATCGCCGGCCGGCGCCGGAGGCGTCGTCGCCCCGGCCGACGCCCCGTCCCTCCGCCCTCCCTCCCTCCTCTCGCCCGTCAACCACCGCGGCTCGGCCGCCGCCTCGAGCCCCGCCGCCGCCGCCCCTCCCAGCCGCCGCAGCTCGTCCGCAATCGCCGCCGCGCGCGCGCGCTGCTTGGCGATGAGCACGACGTCCTCCGACAGCGCGGCCCGCAGCTCGCGGTCGGGGTCGCCGCCCGCGATGGCGGCCTTGATTATGAGGACGGATTCCTCGAGTTTGGCGGTTGAGCGCAGGAGGTGGTTGCGCTCGGCCTCGAGCTCGGACGGAGGAGGAGGGGGGCCGGCGGCGTCAGCGGCGCGCGAGGACGATGGCGGCGACGTCATGGAGGGAGGTGGGTGTGTGTGGGCGGCGAGCCGACCGGCCGCACTCTTTTCTGGCCGCGCCATGGACTCTGCCGCGACCGCCGCCACCGCTCCCGCTGCAGCCGCCACGCGGCGCTTGGCAGCGCTGGCTGGCCAGATGGTGGGGGTGGGAGGGGCCCAGGTGAGAGGGGGCGCGCGGCCATGGGCGGCGGTGGCTGGCGCCGCGGACGTCTCGCGCACCGACGCATCGCACACGCCCCCCCACACGCACTCTAGCCCGCCATCATCCCCGCCCCCGCCGCGGCCTCCTTCTCGACCCCTCGCTTCAAGGTCGCCCTGCTCGGCGCGGGCGGCGGCATCGGCCAGCCCCTGGGGCTGCTGCTGAAGAGGTCAGAAAGAGGGGGCGAGAGAGGGGGGGGG
>Ga0315293_10000886_pt1 | contig 28593 bp, 17 predicted proteins | sample YL17G13_20_MG_FD_203071 | JGI IMG/M metagenome (GOLD analysis project Ga0315293, IMG submission 203071) | Sediment microbial communities from Yellowstone Lake, YNP, Wyoming, USA - YL17G13_20 | ecosystem: Environmental > Aquatic > Freshwater > Lake > Sediment | place: USA: Wyoming | collected...
TTCATAATGTGCAACAGCTTGTCAGTAGCTTCTTTCTTTTTATCTCTTCTCTCTTTGATTTCTTTTTGAAACTCTTTTATTTCATTATCCATCTGTATCCACCCTTTAACATATTTAACAAGCTGTTCTTTTGTATTCGCATCTGTTGTTGAAGACATTTTAAGTGATATATATATATGAGTATAAAATATATATGCACGTCTTTTTATTATGTTTGTTAAATCATTATTATTTATATTAAAAAGTTATATTCATTTAAATAATTAATATAAATGAATAATTATATGTTATATTAAATAAGACAAAATATAAAAATGATTGAATTTATATCAACAACAGTTATAGTATGCGCATTTTTCTTATTTGCATGTGGAAGCTATTATTTAAAAGATAGATATTATAAGAATAATTATTATGATACAAGACAGAGTTATACTAGTTACAAACCATTAAATGACAACAGTTTTTCAGAACAGATATAATATAAACAATCATATTTAAAAAAACCCTAAACTCAACCCCCATTTATAAAAATTATGTTTCCTCTAGTTCTTTATCATGTATCACTTGTTCCTCAGAGTCTAACTTCATCACGGAAAGAGGTAAACTTGTTGAGAGAGTAGAAACAGAGTCGTCGGGGTGAGGTGATTTGTCACCAAGACAATACTGCCAATGCCATGCCTCAAACTCTGGGTTCTTGGGGTCTGAACCTTGCAGGTAAAAACCATATCTAGGTCCGTTGGCGCACAACCAATCAAGGCACTTACCTCCCATTGAGGTAAGAGTGCCTTTTACTTCATAGGCAAGGTCCATTGCAAGTCCCCAGCCGTGATTGGAGGTACCAGGAGTAGCTGAAGGAGACATACCTTTCTTGAGGTACCAGGTCTTACCTTCATACTTACGAGTCACTGTGGGCACTCTGCCAGTGTCGGAATCAGCGTAGCGGGACTCAAACAATGTCAACTGGCTTTGAAACGAACGAAAGGCGCCCTCATTCCTAAACTTGAATCCTGCAGCGAAGGCGGCGTCATACATCTTGTCAAACCAATCCGCTACGGGAGCATACATTTGTCCACCACATTTTACGGTTTTCAATCTACCGGGCGGTAGTAGACCGTTCTTGTATAATTTAACTTCTGTTGGTATTATAAGTGGTTTAGCTGGATAAATTAAACCAGGAGCAAGAAAAAAACCGTCGCCATCATCTTCATTTACTTTTACGGGATTAGGTATTACTATTTTTTTTTCAGGAACACCGCGGTAATGGATGTGTTTTTGTTGTACTCCTTTGTACCCAGGAACTGAATATTGATTGGCTGCAATCTTTAGTGGTCTTGGTGGTCTTCTTAGTTTTGTCATAGTTGTTGTTATACAGTATATATATATTATTTTTTTTACCAAAAAAATAACTATAAATAAACCGAATCAAAACCCATCTGATTCCTTGTCAATAAAGATTTCTTTACCAATTGTTTTAATCATTTTCTTACCACCTGTCTCTGTTATTGGAGTGGTAACATGATTCATTGTGACAATAAATTTATCCCTTTTATCATCATTCGTTTTTATTTCCGGGTCTGAATCTCTCAACTCTTTCAAAGTATACATTTGTTTTTTTGAAAGTGTATCTATAGATTCTTTAAGTTTAACATTTCCATCATCTTTTTCCCATTTTTCTTCATCTTTAATGTACATTACGTCTCTCTTTTGGTCTGTGCAGTGAATTGGGCGCTTGTAAACATCGAGTTCTTTCAGTCCTCTCAACATGATTGTGCTTACGCTTTCTTCCAGGCTCTTGTCTCGTGTAATTTCCAAATCATGAAATGTCACTTTGAGAGATTTAATAAAGTCGCACATGTTTATCGCATCTTTGCATTGTTCATTCAAAAATATATTTATATTAAATTTTTGCTTAATATTTTTATGCCTTATGTTGTTGGTTGTTGTTGTATTGTGGTTTGCAATCATTTCCTTCAACATGTCGTTTTGTTCCTTCATGAATATTTTCATTGATTCATTATCTTTCAACAATTGAATAATTAATTCATTTTTATTTTCGCTTGATTCATCATAACACTCATTAACGACAAATCCGAGTTGTTTTTTATCTTCGCCGCCAAGCTCATTCAATGCTGCAGATGATGCAACTTGGTTCTGTACTTCATCCATGTGTTTGCGTGTCATTAAATGTTGTTTAAAGTGTTTACTTTTTAAACAACGATAGTTGCAGTAGTTGCATGTAAAAATTTTATCAACACTGTCAATTGTGTTATTATCGCCAGGTTTCAAACCATTATTCAAACCATTATTCAAACCATTATTCAAACCATTAACTGCATTAGAATTATCTAGGTTATTCATTTTCTGATTCAATGCATCTGTGTGATAAATCTCTCTCAAAACAATGTCAATGTGTGTCTTACATTCGTACTTTTCCAGTATCTGCAAACTCCAATTTTCCCATCCTCCGCTATTTTTTATAAATTCAATCATGTCAGAACAATATGTTTCTGATTGTGTTTGTTTTTTTAATGTGTGTTTTCGTTGGTTAACATTTGTGGTGTGACCTACAAATACTTTCGTGATATTTGTAGATGAACAACAAATCTTATAAAATATCATTTCAGCATAATTTATTCTGACCTTTGGCATAGTTATTATTTATATTTTCGTTGATATATATTTCACATATTATATTTATTCATATCTTCTTATATTGTTTTATTCATGTATTATTTCATTTCCTATTTTTGTCCTATTTTGTCCTATTTTTGTCCTATTTTTGTCTTATTTTTTTATAATCTTATCCAAGTCCTTTTTTGTTCTTATACAGGACCTATTTTGTCTTATACAGGACCTATTTGTCTTATACAGGTCCTATTTTTTTGGTACATTTTCCCGATTTTTCGAGGGTTTTCGGGACTTTTATCATTTTTTCCCGGTTTTTCCATTTTTTGCTTATGCAGTCAGTCGTTTATTCCCATATATTAACGACATGTAACATGATAAGAATAATACAAAAATAGTTTGTAAAAAAAATAATGATTTTTTAAGGATTTTTTATTTTAAACATTCTTTTTTAAATATGAGAATTGGACATTTATAGAATGTCCAATTTTGATTTGGCGAAAAAAGTTTATAAAAATGGATATTTTATTGAGAATCTTATACAGGTCCTTTTTTATTCTTATCCAAGACCTATTTTGTCTTATACAAGACCTATTTTTCTTATCCAGGTCCTATTTTTTTGGCGAATTTTCCCAATTTTTCCTATTTTTTCCTATTTTTTCCTATTTTTTCCAGATTTTCTATTTTTTGCTTATGCAGTCAGCTGTTTATTTTAAAATTATTGCAACACTATATGAGCTAATGAATTCGAAAAACATTGCGTAAAAAAAATAATGGTTTTTTTAAGGATTTTTTATTTTAAACATTCTTTTTTAAATATGAGAATTGGACATTTATAGAATGTCCAATTTTGATTTGGCGAAAAAAGTTTATAAAAATGTATATTTTATAAATAATCTTATACATGTCCTTTTTTATTCTTATCCAAGACCTATTTTATCTTATACAAGACCTATTTTTCTTATCCAGGTCCTATTTTTTTGGTACATTTTCCCATTTTTTAGAAGGTTTTCCCGATTTTTTCCGATTTTTCCCAATTTTTTCATTTTCTGCTTATGCAGTCAGCCGGTTATTTTAAAATAGTTATACGATTGTATATGATAAGGAATGCGAAAAAATATTACGTAAAAAAATAATGGATTTTCAAGGATTTTTTATTTTAAACATTCTTTTTTAAATATGAGAATTGGACATTTATAGAATGTCCAATTTTGATTTGACGAAAAAAGTTTATAAAAATGTTGTTTATAAAAATCTTCATAATAAAAATAAATCCCAGATAATAAATATTTGTTAGTAATATTATGGAATATGCGCAACAACCCAAGAACCAACCATAAGTATTTGAAAATATACGAGGTTTGCGCTTTCCATCATGACCCATCGTATTGCTATGCAATGTGGCGATATCATTGTAAAAGGTGACATTGCCAGCGTGGGCAAAGTTGCACGATAATCGGTGATGCAAAAGTACAAATACAGTTTAGATGCGAGGTGGTGCACAATGTTACACATTATAAAATACAAGATAATGTGTAATAAAGGATTTGAAATAATCCAAAGTATAACAGTTTTGAAAGCTTGGAATGCACGATGTGCACGATGTCTGTTATTTTGTAGTTGTGACTGTTGCTGTTGCATTATTACGCAGTTGTACAAAACATAATACATACAATGAAAAACTCAATTTTTTAAAATACTTGCCATTTGTATAAATAATAATTAATAAATAACAAATAGTAAATAAAATGTTACTGTGATGAACGCCGCATATTTTCATTTTCAATATCGTTTTCAGGCACTTCATTTAAATCAGTCAACAATATGCGTTGTGAATAAACGGGATAATATTTATAATACAATATTTGAAGTGTCGATATGATAGTGGAAGCCCACGAAATAATGACATACCACATTTCATAATATATGCAATATATGGACCAGATTATACCTGATGTTAATCTCATCCACAAGAAATAAGAAGATATATCATCAGCTTTTTTTAATTTATATGTTCTCCACATTTGCGGAATATTGTATATGACACTGAGAACATTTCCAATGTTGATAAGAATTGTCATAAATAAATCTATTTGCGAATTTGAAGTTGAGTGTGAATCACTAGACATAATAATAATGGAATAATGGGATGGGGTGGCTAATCATTTTAGATTTATACGTTTATATTACTTATATAAAATGATTAATCGAGTAACATAAGAGTGTGTCGAAAATGATATATTATCTTACATATTTCCCGGCTCTTGCGAAAGAATCCACCACGAAGATGACGAAAACTCCTAGAAAACAATATAAAATTAGTTCTTCTGTTACATTTCCTGTTTTTTCATCTTGTTGTTCTTCCAGCATATGTATAATATGATTCATTTTTTCAAGTAACTCTTCTTTTGGCGCATTATCAGACGACACTGTTTTCAAGGCGGTGTTATACGGAATATATTGTTGGTAGTATTGTTTTGCGTAAGAGCTGGGTAAATCTATAAAAGATTCTTTTGTCACAGCATTATCATCATGATTGGGGTCACCATTTTGCTGTTGCTGCTGTTGCTGCTGTTGCTGCTGTTGCTGCTGTTGCTGCTGTTGCTCACTTGTCGGATTGTAATCTGCTAAATCTTCTGAATCGCCGTAAGGACCATACGAACCGGCTCCGCCTCCATCTTCATCTCCGATATAAGTTGTTGTGGTCGTGGACTGAGAGTTTAATTTATTCATAAAATCTGAAACACGCGACTGTTGCGATGGTTGCGACTGTTGCGATGGTTGCGACTGTTGTTGCGACTGTTGTTGCGACTGTTGTTGCGACTGTTGTTGCGATGGTTGCGACTGTTGTTGCAATGGACGTTTGATAGTTTTTCTTAAAGATGATGAAGATAGTGACGATGATTGCGGAGCAGACATTTTCTTGGCACCCTGAGTTTTTTGATTTTTATTATCTACATCTGATTCATTATTATAAGGTGAAGCATATTGTGCTAAAGACATTCTACTATAAAAAAATGAGATTTTATTTTAGAAAACATACGGAAATAAAGATTATTATATATTAATTGAATGATTTTAATTTAATTAATAATGTTATTTATCTTTTTTCTTAACATATGTATATTATTATTAATTAATTTGATATGAATAAAACAGTCGGAGATGTTATAAAAGAAATTAAAAGTATTAATTTTAAATTTAAAGAGTCTAATGGTACATCCATTATCATGCAAATTGCATTAGGATTGGGGGTAATAATATATACATATTTGTTTCATTCGCAAATTCAATATTATTATAATACGCTAGCAGGTCGAATGCTGATGATATTCATAATAGGCGTTGGTTATGGTTACAAGTATACGCTTTTTGTATCTATATTTATTATTTGCATTTTTTTTAATTCATTCAATACGTATGAAGGATTTAGCTTGACGGATGTTGACTCAATTACATCGAGTATTAAAAATAATTTACCAGCATCCATGGTCTCGTTGCCGGCAAATCCGACTCCTCAAGATATTTACGATTATTTGAATAAACAAATTTGCACGGCTGGAAATGCGGATATTTATAAACAAATTTATCAATCGACTTCGTCATCGGATGACGCGAAACAACTCGCAATGACAGCATTAGGATTCAATGGTGAAATGTGTAAAAAAGCGCCCGGTGCCACATTTTATCAAAATCCACAAGCACTTTTCGATGATTTTAAAAATAATACGTGTGCATCTAATCCAAATTTATCCGACTCAACTAAGAAACTGACGGATATTGCTTCGTCAATTAGTGCAGACCCAACTTCAAGCAATGTATTTAGCGCTCCATTAATTGCGATTGCAAAGTGGCTTTCAACGACGCAAAGTGCGATATGCGGAGCGGCAACACCGGCAGCAACAACAACGCCAAGTTAAAATATAAAAATATAACAAGCAAATAAAAATAATAATAATATAAAATAATAATATTTTAATAATATCATTATTTAATATAGGATAAATTAACTTACTTTTTTTAAAAAATGTTTAAAAGTATTAATGAATCAATTAGTTCGTTAAATTCAAATATGTTTTTTGCCGGAATTATGATGCTTACGCTGAATATTGGCTCCAGGTATGTTCAGCTGAATCTTAGTCCATCTGCTGAATCGTATTTGAAATACGCAATCACAAAAGAGTTTCTTGTGTTTACGATTGCGTGGATGGGAACGCGCAATATCTATGTGGCGCTAACTCTCACTGCTGCATTTGTAATATTAGCAGACTATGGCTTGAACGATAAAAGCAACTTTTGCATATTACCTGAAAAGTTTAAGAAATTACAGGATTCGATAGACTCCAACAATGATAAAATAATCAGCGAACTTGAAATAAAGAGCGCAATGGATATTTTAGAAAAAGCGAAAAAACAGCGCGAAAATCGGGTTCAATTGGGATATTTATCGTTTTATGATAATGTAAAAATATAGGGGACGCCCCTTGCCCCTTAAATACAAAATAAAAAAAAATATTAAATAGATGAAAATAATATTAATTAATATATTAATATATTAATAATTAATTAATAAATAATTCATCTATATTCAAAACAAAACATAAATAATAATAAAAAATAATAAAGTTTGTCAATGTCGTCCCAGTCACCAACTGCAAACAAAAAGTGGTATGAAGATGATGATTTAACAGTTACTGAAAATACAAACACGAAGGAAGCGCAGCGTCAATCTGAATTTGGACCAGGTGTAATTGGTACAGAGTTCAACGCAATCAAAGTGAAATTGCAAGAAACATATGAAGTCGGAATTTTAAAAATATTTATCGAAACCGAAGTTTTGAAAAGTGGGTCAAATGAATTTGAACCAGGATTAAAAGAATTATACAACCCAGAAAAAATGACAAAACCAATTGATATTGGTAAAGAATTACTATTTACATCTGATGTTGAATTTAGCGAGGCAGGGTTTTTGCCCGGGTCATTACAAGATGACCGTCGAAAATACTTTTTGGATCCTCTTGCATTTAATAAATATTTACTTCGACTTCCCAAGCCGATATCCGACATTGAAACACCTGTTAAAGAAAAAACAGATTCAAATGCATACAAGTATTTGCAAGTTCTCGGAAATGAAGAGTCAAAAAGAATTCTAATGATTTGTGAGAATTTTAAAAGACAAAATGATAAAAATAAACAGGAAAATGACAATGCTATTATTAAACTTCAAAAAGAGCTGGATGATGCAATAAAACTAGTAGTGGATGCAAATATGTCACAAGCTGCAAAAACGAAATTACAAGAAGACATAGAGAGAAAGTTAAAGTATGAAAAAAATAAAAAAATAAAACTAGAAACAAAATATAAAAATTATAAAGTGGCGTGCAAAATATTGTCAAGCGTAGTTCGGCGGATGCAGTATGATGCCATGCTTGTAGAATCATATCCGGAAACTGTAAAAGATGGTAAATCACTATCCACAACCATTGTGGATTGGTTTAAATATAAACAAAACAACCCGAATTTTTTTAAAGAAGTGCTTACCATTTTTAAACCCATGTTATCAAGTAACGCGCAAAAAGATAAAGATAAAATTAGTGACAATATACAACAGGTTGTAAGAAGTTTATCTTCAATATTTCAACCTATAATTGAAAGTTATTTTTATGATAAGTTGACTCATGATTTGATTCCAATTATGCCACTAGCTGTTGAAGTGGATGATGAGCAACTTTTACGTGATTTCATTCGTCCCGCAAATCGCATAAATGACCCAGTGAAATATTCGTGGAATAATATTAGTTCTGCGCTTAAAAGAATTTCTGAAATAACTTTTACAGTTGCTCAAAAAGATGCTGGAGATAAACTATATTTTATTTCAAAATTCATGGTAAATTTTCAATCAGATATATTGCGAATATTTACATTCAATAAAAAAGATGGAGGAATAGAGAAAATGATTGAAGAAATAACAGCAAGTGATAGCTATTTAAATACTGGTAATGTCGTTAACATGTTGTATCATAATATTGTGTATTTTAGGGCAATGCTGGATAAAATTATTTTAACAATTGAAAGAGAATATTATGTGCAACCCATGGCTGTTCCGCCAGTTGTTGTTGGAGGACTTGTTGCAGGACTAGCAGGACTAGTTCCGCCTTTACTTTTAGCCCAAGAAGTTCCAAATTTCTTAGAAAGGTTAAAAGCATTAAGACAAGTTGTTGATGCATTAGAAACACCCGTTCATAATTTTGGTTTGACAGTTGCAACCAATAGTTATAAAACGATACTGGGCGAAGCGTCACATGCTGCATTCGTTGAAAGCATATTTTCTGAAAAATCTCCGCCAATTTCATATGCTAATCGAAATAATAAATTTTTGGTAGTATCTGATTTCATTACAGATGAATTTAATAATGACAATGTTGCAATCACTATTCCTGATAACTATTATGACCTTGAAACATTAGGAAGTACAATAGAAAAAGAGCTGTGCGATAAATGCAAGTGGAAACTCGATGCAAATGTACCAAATCAAAATAGAGATATGATTTGGAGCTGCAACTATGATGAAAATAAAAAAATGCAGTTAAAATTGTATTTTCCTCAAAATGATTTAATGAAGGATACTAATATTATTCCAAATATACACGACGCTTATCCTGTTGGATTTATTCGTCCAGGCAGCCCAGGCCCTCCCGTCGTTAATCCCAGTCCTGCTTTCCCTATTGGAGCAAATAATACTTTTCAAGTTAGTAATGGGTACATTATAGGACTTCAAACTTTGACAATTCCGCATGGTGAGTATAGAAATATTCAACATTTATTAGGTGTCATGGCGAAAACAATCAATGATTTTATTGAAGAAGCAAGTGACATAAATCGGGGGTATAAAACTAAAATGGCCATTACATTGGATGCTGCCAATCGCGTAAAGTTTGAATTTAAATCGACTAATGCTGAAAAACTGCGATTGGCGGTTAATGAAATAGCGGCGGCACGCGCTGCTTTGGCTGCAGCAGTAGGAACACTTGCTATTGCAAGGGCGAACACTGTTTTAGGGGTTAAAGTTGCAGATGAAGTGCGCATAAGACGTTTATATTCCAATACTGTGAATGAAGTATTAGATGTTACTTTAAACAATGTAGAGTTATCTAGAATATTGGGGTCTATCCCAGCAGGACCATTTGTACCACCAGTTGCTTATACGTTTCATAGTGAAGGACCAATTGGTATAGCACCAGCACCAAGCGACGAATTTACAATGGGATTTCCTTACAGGTTTCCGGAGGATTCTAAAAGTGTTCAAATTAAAACAAGAATGCAAATTGACGGAGATGAATATGACGCATCGACAATGTTTGGAGTTCCTTCATCGGTTGCACCTGTAGGTATAATTACAATTATTCCTGAAATTACGATAAGAGAGCTTGCGTTATCAAAAGGTGAAAACAACCAAAATAAACTCAAGGTGAATGAACTGTTGGATGATTATTTGGGATTTTCAAGTCTTCCTGCACCGCTTGGACCTCTACAATTAGAACGAATATCTGATTATGGTATTTTGAATTTCACCGATGGAGCAGGGTTTCGCGTTACGGTGGCAGGTCAACTCGCGGCAATAACATTAGATGCAGTTGATTTAAGTAAAATTATTAATAAAGCGAATAATGATAATCGTGCGAAATTAAAAACCGAACTTGTAGAAAAAACGGGACTTTATATAAATAACTCATTACTTGAAGCAAAAGTCCCGGTGATTACTTATACAGATATATTAAATAGTCTTTTTTACAGGTACCCGTGCATTCCTTCGGATAACATAGTGGAAGGCACACCCGAGTTTGATAAATTCATTGAAGAGCGCGTGAATGTTTCCAAATTCAAAGAAATAGTTTGGTTGGGAAAGGGAATCGACGACTCGAGCGAGCCTCTTTCTTTAACCATTAGAAAAGCACTTGATAAAACGCTAATGTATGATGACTGCGACGAAGAGCGCAGTAAGTTGATGTGCGATTTACACTATGCGATTTGTGGTCCTGTATTTACCAACACTGCATTGAAGCAACAAAATCAATACGGAGAAACAGACGAGCTGGAAATGTTTTACCAATTTCAACTTGAAATAAACCGACCATACATCAAATTAACTGGTGTACCAAATGCGCAATTTTCTAGACCCATTGTCAAACCATTTACGGTGAAAGGAATCACTCCATATTATGATGCCGTAAATAAACGCTACAAGTATTTGATTTATGGTCACTATTTAAATTATATGAATCCTGTTAGACAGGTCGGGTGTGTTAAATATTACGACCCCGGAACTAAAATAGGACCTCAGGAAACATCAATGCAACTGTATGACATTTTAATATTTAGTTTTGCTGTTCCCGGACCAACAACAGTAAACAGTGTTGTTGAGGTGAATTTCAATAAGGATGACGAGTCGTTTGTTTACCCTGTTTTTCAAATTTCTGGAGATTTTAACCAAATTACACAACTTGACGGTTATGGTTTGAGAATGTTTGGTGCTGTACCATTTGCGCAAAGGGGTAATGTAGTTTGGACCCCTGGAAAAAATGGACTGGGTTTACCTTTTAATGATGTGCATGCTATTTATGACATGGCACAACCACCAGTAGTAGCAGAAATAGGTAGAATTGTGGCAAATCCACTTATTCAATCCAATTCATTCAACAATATTTGGAATGTTAGGAGAGTGATTCCAGTTCCGCCGCCGGCGAATACATCAAATCGAATTGGATTACTTGTTCAAGATGAGCCTTTTATTTATGACTTATACAGACCTGCCTTAGCTACATCAAAGTTTCTTTTAAATACGTACACTGAAACTTGTCCCAAATATATAATTGTTAATTCTTTGCAGATTGCTGCTGCTGCTCCTCTTGTTGCTGGTCCTCTTACTAATGTAGGCACTCGTATTTTTTTACCATATATATCCGCTGGACCACCCCCTTTATTAGTACAAAACGAAATCCTAATTCCAGCAGCATTACCGCGTCCACAAATAAGTTGTGGGGCAGTAAGTATAAATAAGGACGTTTTCAATATAACCAAAAAAATCCATTTTTATCAGAGGGAATACTTGGTTGAAATTGCATCGATACCTGCCGCTGCTATAGTGCCGAGTCCACGTTTAGCTGACATACAAAATAAAATAAATGATTTGTTTAATAAATTAAATCAACTTGCGGCACCACCGCCTGCATTAACTGGTTTAAAAGTTACAAACCCTCGAATAGTATCTAACATGTTATGGATTGGATTGGAAAGAATATGTGTTACTCCGGCAGGAGTAGTTCAACGAGAAATTCTTTCATGTAGTATAATGAATCATTTTAATGGGCCGGCGGTGGCACCAGATGTACAACCAGTAGATTTGCCAATTACATTTCTAGCCGGTGATTTTATTGAAAAAATAAAAGTCGATATTAATGACCCGGAAATAGTAACAGTGTTTGGAAGGTTTACAGCGACAATTCAGGATAGATATGATGGAAGAGGAGTTAAAACAATTCAGAATGCCATGGTTATATATACGAATTTGGGAAATAGATACAATAATAATGAAAACTTTGGTGCAGTGGCAACATCAGTGGGACCACCAGCACTACCAGTAATACGACCACTATATTCGCTTGAATATGATAACTTTGAGCCGATTACAATCAACAGTTTGCCCGAATTTCAAGCGTATTATTCTTGTATTGACGGACTTATTGTGGCTTCAAATCATGGTGGCGGAACTAAAACACAAAATATGGGTACATTATTAGTAAAAAAAAATCAAGCGGCAACACCCGTCGTAATTGGATTTCATGACCATAAAATAACGGAACTCACACAATACAACGATGCTGGAGGTGACATATGGTCTAGTATACTTTGTTATGACTATAACATGTGTGCGGATATAATACAGTATGATGAAACGACAAATCCTGCGAATCCAACAACAGTAATCGACAAAGGGTTGTTTAATCCTCTTTCGTTCAACGCGTTTAAAACTACTCTGAAAGATGTTGATGTAGTTGTTGTTCCTGCCGCTCCAACATTTGCATTTCCACAACCAAATTATGTTTATACAAGAAACCAACAGCGCATTACCGAATTGTTCAATGGCGAGTTTGTGTTGGTTGCATCAAAACAATCCAGACCGACGAACAGTTTGTCTAAACTGCATGTGTTGAACAGTTGGGGGATTAATTTAAGTAATGATTCCACGCCATTTTACAAGCGGATAGAAGAAGGGGGGGATGTTAATATGACAATATACGAAATGTATATAAATAAAATGGTGGATACTATTATCGGAAGTGCAAAAAAATATTATGAAGATAAAATTAAAAATTCGCTTTATGATGAAAATTATGGTGTAATTACAAATCCCAATCCTCCGCCTCCAGATGTTAGATTTAGAAGACGAGGTGCTGACAACGTTGTTATAACGGGTGGAGGAAGGAGAGAAGACGCAGTAGCAATGATTATAGCAAAACAGGTTGAGCTGGAAGAAATGAAAAAGCTACAAAGATACAACAAAAACAATGGAATGCGAAAAATAGAATCAACAATTGAAATTCGCGTACCGGATATGATGATGAGCGACGCATATTTAAGGGCACTTTCATCCGGCGATAAGAATAAGGCTAGAAAATGTTTTTTTGATGCATTATGCAAATATTCTAAAAAGTTGGAAGAAAAAGCCGGTGAAGAAAATATAAAAAGTTCAAAAACGAATAGAGAAAGGGGGAATGTTGTAATAGAAGACGTGTACAAAGTTGTTTTATGTTCATCAAAGCTGAAAGAATTTAAATTCAATAACATGTATGATGACAAAAAATCGGCGGACAAAAGTATAAAATCAGTATTGACTTTGTCCGAAAATTTATATGATTATGATGAAGAGACGGATGAAGTAAAAAATGTAATTTTAGTGAATGAGTGGAACGAAAGAGGATTTATTGGAGACTATGGTGCATTTGCTTCCGAAAAATCATCTTCTTCTTTAACCCCAAATCAAATGATAATTTCAAAGACGAAGAAAGCGAATCCTCCAGGAGCAGTAAATCAAGTTGTAGAATTTATTCCCAAAACTGCAAATTCATCTTTTTTACTGAACCCTTTTATAACATATGGGTCATTTGATTCAAGGCGATGGACGGGAATTCATTCGCTTGACGAGAAAGAGGATAAAGTGAAGGCAGGTGTTGTTCAGGTGGGTGGTGGAACCAGAGAAGATGAATTACGTTTATTGCAGAAACTGCAATTATTAAGACAACAACAACAGCGGTCGCAATACGATGCGCTATTTGGATATGGATATGGTAATGACCCATTAAGCGATTATGAAGATGGTATAATGCAGAGAAAAGTACTTGAAAAAACAAATGCTTCATCGCTAATGTTGAACGAAGATAGAACAAGAATACTGATGAGGCCAGATAGTAAAGTGAAAAGGGTATTGCTTTGGTTATGCAATTTTAGAGAGGGTAAAATGTTGATGGAAAAAACGTCGGTAGGACCCAATATTATATTATCGTTGCCTAGACAAAAACAATTTACTGGTGCCGATAATGCAAGCGGGTATGCCCTTTTGCAAGAATTATGCAGAAGGTATTTTCAAACAGAAGCGGTTTTAACAAAATGGACACTTGAACATACATACATTTATCCTTCAACTGGAACTGGTATATTTATATATAATGCCAAGGCGAGCGAATTACCAAAAGCAAAAACCAACACGGTGTATGTTTCAATGAGCGCCGTTTATAAATTCGCAACAGCAACAGCGACAGAAGAATCGAAAAATCATGCATCTATATTTAATAGTGACAAGTCTATTATTGTTGAAATATTCAAGGTTGTCAAGTTGATAACTGGTGGCATTATATCTTCGACATCCAAAGAATTCAACAACATTTTAGCTACGCTACGTAGCAAAACAGTTCCGCCGCATTTACGGTCAATCATATCTGTGACAAAACGAACAAATAATGTTGAAGCGAATGTGAATTTCCTCATCAAGTTATTTTTTTCACCGAACAATTTATTTTTAGTAAGAGGTTATACTCCGTACTATATTTATTCTAGTCAAAGGAATCATAAGATTTACAGTATTATGAAACAGCCGAAATATGACGATGACAGTTATTTGACATGCTTGAAGTTATTTTTACAAACAGAGTCGGATTTCAAGAACAAGGATAAGACGAATAATTTTCGGGTGGGTTGTGCCGTGAAAAAGAAACTGATTACCGATAATTTTTCAGCTGTGTGGGATAATTTTTGGGGAGACCTTATTGAATCTGAAGAAGAAAGCAAACTTGAGGACCAGTTTTTAGCAGATTTGGAAGGCGAAGGCGAAGAGGGCGAAGGAAAAGAGGGCGAAGGAAAAGAGGGCGAAGTAAAAGAGGGCGAAGAAGGCAAAGACGATAAAGAATCATCAACAGTATGTTTAAAGTTGGCAATGCAAAGCGGTAAATTAATGTATGATTTACCGAATGATTGGAATGTTTCAAAATACTGGCCAATCAAATATAATAATGTGTATTACAACATTCGTGCAAATGAAAAACACAAGTTCAATAATGAATTTTTTTATGATTTAGATAGTACCCAGCTAGAAAAACATCAAAGAGTGCCACTTGCAGCAAATGATTCATATTTAGGATTCAAGTGTATGGCATATTATCGAAATGGAAATAATCCTGTTTTATTTTTGGGAGACATGGGTGCTTCGGCAAATCCGCGACGACCAGGGAGAGTATACAAATTAGAATTGAATACGCACAAGTTGACAAAATTCATTCAAACTGAAAATGACAGGAATGTATTGTGTATGGATATTTTAGATGTGGAAGGGGAAGTTGGTTATATGTTGGTTGGTGGAAGTTTTAGTCAAATAACTACTTATAGGTATGATTCTGTTACCAATGATGTTGTTGCAGTTCAACCGGTACCAAAACAAACAATTGTAAACGCGGTGATGATTAATTTAGAAACGTATGATATTATAACACTTTACGATGATACTCTTGTTAATCCTTTTCTTCCTCTTGCAGGTGTTGTTGCTGTTGGTAGTAGTCAAGTGCAAAAAGTATGCATATGTCAAACTAAAAAAATAGTTAAAGCGAAGGGCGGGGCACAAGATGAAAATGTTGAAGGGTATATTGCAATGATTGGAGGTATTTTTAGGACATTTAATATACCAAATGATAATAATCCTAATGCTCCTCCACCAGCAGATTATTTTGAAAGTATAGAAAATATCGGATGTGTATTGATTAGAAAAAATCCAAATAATTTAAATAATCCAAATATAGAAGCGCGATTGGTTGCAGTAGATAGTAAACTTTCAAAATTGGGAATGGGGTTTGAAAGTAGGATTGTTAATACTATTCCAGTTAATTTTTCGGTCTCTTCAATTGTATGTCAAGAAAATGTAAATAAATCTGAAACTGTATTTTTTGTAGGTGGTAGATTTAACGAATATACTGCCATCGACTATGTGGCATATGAGGCGGCAAAAGCGGCAGCAGCGGCAGCAGTGCCACCAGTATTGCCGGGGCGACCTAATGCGGTAAATCCAGCTCCAACTTGTAATGGAATTATCAAATTAACATTAAAACTTGAATATGATGCCGACGATACTGTAAGTAAATACAATCAAGCAAGTGTGATTGAACCGATTGATGTAAATGCTGCAGGAAACGCCGACGCAATTGTTTTTGCATCACTTCAATATGGAATAATAAATTCAAAAATGTATTTATTTTGTTTGACGGCATTTTTAAATCCACCTCCAGCAAACACTGTATATACAAGATTAAATATATTTGATATAGAGTCGAAGTTGAATGTTATACAAACACCAAATGTGTTAAATGTGTTAGTCCCACCAATTGCACCACCACCACCACCACTACTAGCAAATTATAATAATCAAACATTATTGCTTACAGAAAATGCTGTTGATAAGGAGAATATTCAAAATGTATTAATTATGACTATTACTACGAGTCAAAACCCGCCTTTTCTAAATTATACGTTTACATGCAATGTGAGTACTTTAAATAAAAATGTAGCAGCAGCGATTGAAGTTGTTTCAGCTCTAAGTAATGCAAGTAGAGATATTGAAAGAGATAATATCATTACGGATATGTTTTATATGAAAAATACTCACCAAGTATATATTGCACATCAAAATGTATTAATTAATAACCCAACCGGAACAGAATATCCGCTAACTGTCCGTTCTAATTATCAGGAAATAGGCGAATGGAATTTGGATAGTAAATCAAAAGACGCGGATGATGAAAATGTTAAATTCAATGATTTTATTGACAAGGTAATTGAAATGAGACAAATATTCAAATTTAATCCTTCTATGATATTATTTCTTCAAGATGTAGATTTTCGAAATTATAACTCAGAAATAACTAAAAAAAGGTTGGAAAAAATGAGGGATGATTTAATAAGAGAAGCTTTGGTTACTGGTCGTGCTGCTGCTGCTGTTCCTCCTCCTAATACTGTTGCCATGAATATTAGCGGTTTTGGTTGGTTTACTGCTGCAAATGTTAACATAATTAATATTGATTCACCATGCAATTACGTTGATAAAAAGATTAAAAATATTATGGATTTTATATACGCATTCAAGAATCCAGAGGTACTCTTAATATCCGCAGCATTGCCCGGCGGCCCACTAACAACCAACGCGATAGCAAGAAAAATGTATGATTTTATAAATGACCTTTTATTCATGCTGGTTTACACTGGGTGTTACAAGTTGGCTGAACTCGTTTGTAATGATTATGTAAATTTGGTTATTACGCCTCCTGTAGTTGCTCCTCTTGTATACATGGTGCTTAATATAGTTACGTGGAGACAGCGACTCGAAGTAGTTCTTGGTCAAAATGCAGAGATTCAAACATTTATTGACAATATTGCAAAAAAAGCGAAAATATATAAAGAAAAGACAAGAACCACACCTGATATACGTTATGAATTTAAAATATGTAGTGACTCAGCTACACAACATACAGGTGTCGCGCATTTGATGTATAATTATAATCAGAATTTAAATTCTTTAATTACATTGAAAAATCAAAACAACCTTAAAAATAAAATTTATGAATATGGTAAGGCTTCATTTTTTTCAGATAATAATACATTTCATACAAATTATGTGACAGATACAGTAAATACAATTGAACAAATTGATTTTTGCAGTTTTTATAAATTTGATAGAAGAAGTACTATTGCTCCAAATCGAGTATTTGATGACATTGGAAACGCGGAGTCGGAAACGGTCTATGTGAGTGTTGACATTTATGGTAACGGTATAAATAGCAGTAAAGTATTTGAGTTTTTGAATATAATTCGACAATATTTTATGAGTTTGAAGAGAGGAGTCATTGTAGACATAGGAATAAGCGGTCCAATAAAACGACTTATATTTGGTGGTGATTTTGGTTGTAATTTATTACATGATGTAGAAGTGTGTAGGAAATTTGAATCGAATAAAATGAAAATATATACAAGAAGAGAAAATCGAGATGCATTCAATGATGATGAAGATGATGAAGATGATGAAGAAGGAACAAATCAAATATTTATGATTGATGTTGATTTAGAGACGGCGCAAGTTGGTGGTAGTAGTGGCGATAATAATAATCAAAAGCGCATTTGTATAGGAGCGCGTATTGAAGAAAATCATCGAGTTGTAAGCAATAAAAGAAAAACGCGCCGCAAAGTCCATTTGATGTTGTCGTCGTCATAGAAGCTGAATCATCATAAATGGAATTATTCGTAATTTATTTAGATGAAAAGTATTTTATTAGATAAGAAGCAACAGTCCAATAAAATATATGAGCAACAAAGAAACGAGTGATGAAAATGGGACATTTGGAACAGTTACCGTTGTAACAGCGTATTATCGTGTAAAGTCGAAACACGAACCGAAACAGTATCATGCGTGGATAAATAATTTACTGTTGCACGTTGGTCGGAATTGTAAGATGGTAATTTTTACGTCTCCAGATTTGATTGAGCACATGAATGCCGTGTGTCAAAAGAATACATTGGGTGCATCTTTTACAGTGATAAGTATGGAAATGAAGGAATTCAAGTTATTGAAACGGTATCCGCTGAAAATATGGATTCAACAATATGCGATGGACCCACAAAAATCGTGCGGTCGAACAATAGAGTGTTATTTGATATGGAATTCCAAGTTGATATTTTTGAAGGAAGCAATAGAGCGGAATATATATGGCAGCGACAAGTATGTTTGGGTAGACATTGGCAGCTATAGAACGACGGTTACAGGTTCAACATTAAATAAGTTGGAACATTTCCCGAGATATGAAAATATATCAAATAATGACAAGGTAGACATTGTGTTGGTACACCCGTATGCTGAAGAAGAAATGAACCAGGTTATTTTTCACAACACTGTGCATTTAGGTGGAATGTTTGGGGGAAATACAAGGGCAATAAATCGTTTGTATCGACAATTTTACAAGGCGCTAGATATATATATATGCGGAAGATGTTTTGCCGGTTGTGACCAGCAAATATTGTCAACATGTTATGTGCATAATCAGGAAATGTTCAATTTAATTATTCCAGACAGTAAACAAGGCAATGTATGGTTTTACTTGTATCATCATTGGAGCTGAGTTGCGTGTTTTTTTAAAAAATGTTTAAATTAAAAAACTAAAAATAAAAAAAACATTAGTGATTTTTTATTTTTATTTTTATTTCAAAGTTTTACACAAGTGACGTGGCGCTTACCAGTCACCAAACCAGTCATCAGAGTCGTAATCAGCGCGGGCATTAGGATTTTCTTCAAACATGAACTGAAATCGTTTCATGTTTTTCAGTTCTGTTGGTGACACGTACCAACGAATCGGGGCCTTTTTTCCGAGTGTTTTCAAGTCTTTGACATTGCAGATGCCGGTTTCACCGCGTTTGACTGTATGAACTTCATACTTCGGCGTTTTTTTGATGCCATAATGGGCTAACGCAGAGGCAGAACCCGACAGACCGCGTAAGTCGTCAGGGCGTGGCGCAAATGTTTTACCCGGCCACATGTTTGCTTTTGTGGACATGGTCCAGAGGGCTTTTTCAGCAGGGTACTCTTGCTGAATTTTCCACTTCCAATCGCACCAATGGCTGCTCCATTGTAGTTCAGCCGCTGCATTGTAAACTTTCTCAAAGTCTTCCACGTTTCTGCATCTGCATAGTTCATCAGCGCGGTTAAAGAATAACGTTGCAAGGAAATCCGCGAACGTCTCTGTCATTTGTGCCGAGTTCCATGGAATCAGGTATCCGTAGTCGGATGGGGGAATGAAACCAGGGCATCTTTCTGAAACTCTCTGCTCTTGTTCGCGTTCATAGTACGGCTTGTAAATATTTCTGAATCCTGCGGCTTCTTGTTCTTTTGTCATCTCGGTCATATTTGGAACAACGTGCCAGCGTTTTTCCGTTCTCCATTTTTCCATTTCCTGATGATGAATTTTTTGAGAATACTCGCAATCTTTCTTGTACTCGTCATCATACCATTTCCTTTTATGGTCTTCATCTTTGAAGATGGGAACAACAGTTGGAGCGTCAGGTCGAGAAACGGTTTTGTATTCTGGGCGAGAATTCTCGGTGCGTGATGATGGTTGTGGTTGTTGTTGTGTGGCGTGTGCAGTGGTGGTGGGTTCTTGTTCTTGTGGTTCATCACTTGCAGGTGTCGGTGGTGATGTTACTTCTTTTACGGGGGCAGCGGCACCACCGCTATTGACACCATTTTTTTTGGTTTGAATTTTTGGTGGGAGTAGAACGAATATGTCGCCTTGTTGTTGTTGTTGTTGTTGTTGAGCAGGAGCAGTTGAAGAAGCAGCAGTAGCAGCAACAGGAGTTTTTTTTACGATTGAAGCCCAAGATGATTTCATCGAAGTATTGTGTTTGTGTTGTATCGTCCGAGAACTGATAACTTTCAAAATAAATAAAAAAAAATCAATTTATATTTTTATTCTACATCATTCTGTTGAATTTATATTTCAAAATCGTATTCTGAAATTTTTTAATAATACTTGTATCGGGGCCTTTATAAAACACGAAAAAATTTCCATTTTCGTCTGCGGTAACTCCAAGTGGCGACTCATCTGGTGAACTTTGAATTGTCATAATGTGATACCCGTCAGAATAAGAAAAAATTTCCACGCATCCGGTTGTATGACTTGTGACAATCAAATGATTCATTAGTCCCAAAGCAAGTGAACTAGGTTTGTAACGAGAAACTGACGACGGATTAATACTCGGAGGTGGACCGATAGTTCTTATATAAGTTCCATCACTTAGTTGAAACACTTGAATTCGACCGTTGTCTGCATCGGCAACTATCAAATGATGACCGGTATTGTCAATAATAAATGACGGAATTAATTTTCCAAGTTCTTCACACACAAAATCGCGAAGGTGTGTTAAATCGCTTTTTTTATAAACGTGAAATAATATTTGTCTAGGGGTATATTCGAGTACTACGATTTCGTCTATGTCCGGATTTGGATTTATAGCAAACTTGAAAATATCCTGCCATTTATTTACAAACCGCACTTTGATTGGATTAGTAGGGTTATCCGAATCAAACTTTTGTAATAAACAACTGTTCAATTCGCCCCCTATACCCCTACCCATGATAAAAAGATGATTAGGGTTACTTTTATCCCACGCAAAACATGTTATTGAATTACCAATATAATTTTTTGTATTATGTCTTAAAATTTCTCCTTTGCCGTCATTACACTCAAATGTAACGTCAGCTAAATCGTTACTTAGAATTTTTGGGTTACCATCATCAACTCTACCGTTGAATGTTCTTTTAACAAGCATAAAAAGATTGATTTTATTGACTGTTTCACGAGATGAAGGTTTATTTCTCAATGAAAGAAGCATAGAGTCAAAAACATACCCCGATTTAGAAAAACGTGAATCTGGTCTATCTTCGTAAACACTCAAGTCGATACTACAACTAATATGATACATTTGGTCGATTTTTGTCCTATGAGAAGGTGGTAAGGAATGCACTATGCCGTGAAAAATAGAAGGCACTTTTCGTTTTCGATTTGTTGTTTGGCGTTTAGTGGCCTGTGGCGTCTGGCGTTTGGGCGTGTGTTTAGTGGGCGTCTTGCGTGTGGGCGTCTTGCGTGTGGGCGTATTGTGTGTGGGCGTGTGGTGTTTAGGTGTAGAGGGGGAGGCTTCTCCAGTTTTCATTCCTCCTTTTAAATTATCACTAAAATGTTTACATTTATTATTTACTTTTTTCTTATATGTTTTTCTATTTCGAAATAATGATTTTTTCATTATCAAAACCTTGTATATGTATATACATGTGTATATATTTTTTTTTGATGATGGTTCAATCAGAACAAATGGATTCGAGGAGGTTCAAATCGAGATGTGGCATTTCGGTGTGACATTCCCAAAAGAATTTGCAAAACGACCAATTAACGCGATGGTTGGTAGTATAAAGGGACTCGGGGTCACACCGCTTCAAAAGTTTGTCCACAATTTTGGGAGGAAGCAGATGCAGGCTTGGGCGGGGAAGCACGTAACAAAGTTGAACGACGTCGCGAATAGGGTCGGGCACTTTAACCTCTAGGAAATTGTAACATTTGGAATCGGGAATGAATTGAAGCAAATCTTTCAAGAGCGGCGGGTAGTGATAGTTGTAAGACCATCGCCAGTCGACGCAACCGCTTGAATAATATTTAAATGTCCATTCCATACCTTCTAGATAATTTGTACATATTTTTTTGCATTCAGATGCTGTCATTTTAATATGGAATAGCGTTTCATAATAGCGGCGCTCCCAGTTATTTGTGAATGGGTTGATTTGTTTTTCCTTGTTTCGATATCTGATGGGGCACATGTTCAGTTCATCGATGCTGGACGGCAGTTCATCGTTTGACCATTCGCTAACAATGTCGGAAATTTCAAGAGAAGTTGCAAAATTTGTTTCGGGATTCGGATTATGTGAATTATGCAGGAGTTGTTGTTGTTGCAAGCGGTCACGTTTTTTATATTCTTGACGAAAAAGGTGGTCTTCATTATTCGCTAGATATTCGACAAACAATTTGTAGTTGGTCCAATTTATGTTTGTATTCACATCATTATTCTGCTGCTGCGTCAAGCAAATGAGATACTCGCCTGGATTACATCCGATGGTTTTGCGGTAAGCGTCAAGGAGTGTGTCAATTCCGGTAGTTCGAATGTTGACTGCAGGAAAATGGGGCATGAAGTCATTTCCGAGCATGAAACAGATGAAAATATAGTCAAACATTCTACATTTTTCATTTTGAAACTCTATTTTTTCGGTCACTTGTCCGCAGTGGTCGTGCATGCAATTCATATATTTGATGATGGACTGCGCGAGTTCGGGAATGTCGACAAAGTATTGGCATGTTTCATCGAGTGTTCTGTCGACCGATTTTAAAAATTCGGGTGTTTCGCGATACAAGAAGATGCGTTCAGAAATGTGCAAATGATTCAAACACAACATAATGAGGTCGGCATCGAGTCCATAAATGATGGTGGTTTGATTTTTGTGCGCATCGGGAAAGTTTCGAATGTGTTGGAAAATTTTATGTTCACCTTCGCCAGATTCGCAGCTGGAAGAAACGATAACTTTAGGATTGGATTTGAAATGCGCGGTAACGAGCGTGTGAAGTTTATTCATGAATGCGGTGCCGGGTGTAATGGAGCTAGTATTCCAAATAGCAGATGTGTCTGGATTTTGGTTTACTGTATTCATATTTTTATTTGCATTTTTATTAGGTTTGGTTGCATTATTTTTATCGATGCGTTTTTGCAAGTCGCCAGTGAGCCACGACTTGTAGCGACGTTCGCGTTGTTGATTCAGTTTTGCAACGGGTGCAACACCGTCAAATGCAATAATAATTTTTTCTTTAGGTTGAAACATGTCAATATAAGTTTGAATTTTGTTGCAAACGGCAAGAATAATTTCAGCCTCATAGACGTCAATATTTTTTGTTCCGATTACAGTTTCATATACGGCATTATAAATGATGCCATTACAGTCTGCATAAAAATTATCAATATTTGGTCCGAGTAAGGCAATTTTTTTTAGAATGGATGGGTGGCGTTTAACAATGTGTAAAAAGTAAGAAGGTATTCCCATGGTATTATGTGTAGTGTGTAATGTGACGGTATAACGATTTGGACGGCAGCTTATATATGTATTTTGCGCAACCTTTAATAACTTTATGTATATAATTTATGCACAAAACGTAAATAAATACAATATAAAATATAAAATAATATATACATTATAAATAAATAAAATCGAACATTTTTTAGAAAAATATAAAGAAAACTGAAAAAAAAAAATGAAAACTAAGAACTTTAAAATAAAAAATGATTTATGTGATTTATATTCTCCAGTGAAAATGCCTGCATTAGCAACAACAACAACTGTCACAGTTACAACTGCCGAAACGTCCTGCATGTTGTTGCAAATAGAAAAGTTGAGAGAAATGATTCAGAGGACAATTCTTGCGCAACATCAGTACAAACTTGTTGATATTTTGAGCGCGAATGATATAAATCTTTCAATACAGTATTTAGAAAAAGTATATCGAAATTTGGATGGAATAGAGGCGGGGTTGCATTGTGCTGCGGGCAAGACCATGGTGGAATTAAAGTATGAAATCAAGTTGGTTATGAGCGAACTGTCGTCGATATTTAGAAACTATGGCACTCATTCTATTAGCGACTTGCTTGAAGTGACCGTTGGAAGTGAGTATGTAAAATATGCATCGTCTGCATCGACATCAGGAACAGAGTGGGACCATAAAAAATACGAAGTGTTGAAAATGTATTTTCATCCAATATGTTTCAAAATTTTGCCGTGGAAAAATGAGAAGAAGAGTGCAATAAGTGAAAAGTTGATACAAAAAAATCGAATAGTGGAAGACTTTTTAATTGTAGAAAAGTCGACGAATTTAGATTGTTTTGATTTGGCAAGGACGAACAAAAATTTCACAAGTCGGGTATTTGGAATAAAGGTTGCGGTGCACAATTATGTTGAACAAAAGACGTTGATAGTCAACGGACTGGTAGACAATGTGTTATTGGATTGCATTCCGTGTGAACATGTCGTGAGTAGGATTTCGCAATTGTGGAAGAATGTGCCAAATGACCCGGAGTTTATGGCAGAGTCGTTTACCAAGTATATAAAGTCACTATCATTGAAGGACCTTTTAGTATTTTCAAATGACGAGTTATATTCCAAATACTTATCCAATATCAGCGTGATTCAGGTGATAAAACAAAAGCAAACATCGCAACTTGTGAAGGAATTTATAAACACTGATTTATTTTCTCAACGCTCCACGCTTGTTCAGCTTTTGTTGAAATCGAATGAGCACGAATACAAGTACTTGTCGTATTTATTGTATGATATGTTATCGAATGAAATAAATCCGCAAGTGGAGTCGAATGAGCAAACCGCTTTGTTCAATAGTTTGCCCTGGAATATGAAGTTATATTTCAAGGATGCAATGAAGCAGACGGTTTCATACACGAATGCGATATCCAAGTATGATGCTGGAAACATTCCTTTAGAGCAGCAAATTTGCTTATTGAAAACGACGGATGCGGTAAAAGAAAAGGCAATGGTAAAATTGCGGGAGATTAAATCCAAGTCGGATGATACGACAACAAAGGCTCGTCAATATTTGGACGGGTTATTGAAGATACCGTTTGGCACATATTCGAGAGAAAAAATATTGGACGATATGGCGACAGTAAAGCAAATATATTTGCAAATGTGCGGTAATTTATCAATCAATGATAATGATGATGGAGTAAAAATACAAATGGAAAAAATAACAGCATTAGAAATAAAAAATACTTGTATAAAAATGAATAATAACATGAATGAAATTGGGTTAAAGTATTCGAATAAATTCATTATTGATTTATTGAGCAATCATAAAAAAGATGTGTTGTTGACTATATTAAATAAAGTAACAACATTTATTAAAAAGCACAAATTGCAAATTGTAATAACGGCGGGGAAGACTGTGGAGCATATAAGGGAAACCATTCAACGTTGCATTACCCATATATTCAATGCGGCATTCGATAAATTAAAAATAGAAGAATGTGGTAAGGAAGATAAGGAAGATAATGATTGCGCTGACTACGATATTTTTTTTAAAGAGTTGATTACCGAGTATTGTTTGGATGATAAATGCGGATTGTCGCCGATATCATTGATGCGCGAATTGATAACTGATAAGATAAAAATGGAAAAAATAATGAACGGTGTGGGTGAATATGTAACGGCTGTTTCTGAGACGTTGGATTCTGCGGTTCACGGACATGTTCAAGCGAAGCGTCAAATAGAGCGCATAGTAGGTCAGTGGATTAGCGGAGAATCAACTGGTTACTGTTTTGGGTTTGAGGGTCCTCCGGGCGTGGGTAAAACCAGTTTGGCGAAATATGGACTGGCAAATTGTTTAAAAAATGAGAATGGAGAAAGTCGTCCGTTTGCGTTTATAGCCATGGGCGGTTCAAGCAATGGCAGCACATTGGAAGGGCACAACTATACATACGTCGGTTCAATGTGGGGCAAGATTGTGGATATATTGATGGATAAAAAATGCATGAATCCGATAATATTTATTGATGAGCTGGATAAAATAAGCAATACGGACCATGGTCGCGAAATTGTGGGTATATTAACGCATTTAATTGATTCGACGCAAAATGATTGTTTTCAAGATAAGTATTTCAATGGAATTGATTTAGATTTATCAAAAGCGCTTTTTATATTTTCATACAATGACCCTAGTGCAGTTGATAAAATTTTGTTGGATAGAATTCATCGAGTTAAATTTAAACACATCTCTCTAGATGAGAAACTAGTAATTTGTAAAAATTATTTGCTTCCAGAGCTTTATAAAAAGATGGGTTTGGAGAATGGCGTTGTTTATCTTTCTGAGGCGAATTTGACATTTATTATTGAAAAATATACATGCGAACCTGGAGTGAGGAAATTAAAAGAGTTGTTATTTGAAATTATTGGAGAGATTAATCTTGAATGCATTAAAATGAAAACAAAAAGCAATAATGATTCAATCACTCTTCCTATTGTAATAACAAATGAAGAAGTAAAGACGAAATACTTGCGGGAGCGACATGAAGTTCGCGTTCAGCAGATTAGCGCGTATTCAAAAGTGGGTATAATTAATGGCTTGTGGGCGAATGCGGTGGGTCGTGGCGGGATAATACCGATTGAGGCGCATTTTTTCCCGTGCGACCGTTTTTTTGATTTGAAGTTGACGGGAATGCAGGGCGACGTCATGAAGGAGAGCATGAATGTTGCGAAAACATTGGCGTGGTCATTATTGACAGAAGATGAAATGACGCGCAATTTAGAGATGTTTACTAAAACGAAGATGCAGGGCATTCATATTCATTGTCCGGAAGGTGCCACTCCGAAGGACGGCCCGTCGGCCGGTACGGCGATAACGTGTGTTTTATACAGTCTTTTGACGAATAAAAAAATAGATAATCGGATAGCAATAACGGGGGAGATTAATTTGCAGGGACATGTTACGGCAATTGGCGGGTTGGACTTGAAAATAATGGGTGGGATAAATGGAGGTGTAACAACCTTCATTTTTCCTAAAGATAATAAGAAAGACTATGATGAATTCATGGAAAAGAATGGGACAAAAGAAGAAATAAAATCAATTGTTTTTATTCAAGTTTCGTCGATTCAAGAAGTGTTGGGTATGATTTTTTGTTGAGCTTTTTTTTAACAATAGTTAGTGACTGCGGTGGCTTCTGCCGCGACCGCGACCGCGACCTTTGCGTTGGCTTTTGCCGCGACCTTTGCGTTGGCTTTTGCCGCGACCTTTGCGTTGGCTTCTGCCGCGACCTCCAACGATATCTGATGGGAGGGCGGGTGATGAGGCTCCATTGGTTTTAGAGGCGGCGGATGCGTCTGGTGCTTGTGGTGCTGATAATGATGAACCCATTTTTATAGTGTTATATATTATATAAATATATTATTTTACTAAAATTACTAAAATTACTAAAATAAAATAATATAACAAAATAATTAAATAAAATAAATAACATATTTAATTATTTTATAATAATATATAAACGCGAATACATAATGTTTGGAATTTTATATAAACTGTATAATAAAAAGGGTGCATTTCATATATTTTTGATATCATTTATAGTATTTGCAATTTTAAATATAGTTGAAAATGTAATACATTATAATATTGGAAAAACATCAAATGAAAAATTAGACATTACAAATCCATCTAAAGAAGATTGGAAAAAAATATTAATTACAATGTTTATATTTGCACTACTTCAAGGTGCATTAACATTGTATCTCTACTGATATTTTTTTTATTTTTTATTTTTTATTTTTTTTTTGGTTTTTTTCATGGTCCTCAATTCGTGTATTTCAGATTTCCCCACGCAGAAACATGGATGCGATTTCGGGCGTTGATGTGTCAAACCCGGCAAGGTTGAGCGTTTTCCTGTCAGTTGGGTCGACGATGGTGAAGCAGTTTCCAGTCATTCCGATGACAATCAGTTTCGTCTCTGTTCCCATCAATTGTCGGTACCTCACGAGCGCTGACTGTGGGTGTTCATTGGGCGCGTAGGTTTCACTGTCGGTGAGAACAATGAATGCATCAAACTTGAGGTTGTGCTTGATTGCGTGCAAGATGGGAAGAACACAGTCAGTGGAGCTGAAAGCCATTCCATTTGTAGCGGCGAGTCCTTCATCAATTGTCATTCCGCGTCGCAACTGGTTTCGCGAGGAAGGTCCGCTCATGTCAGTCAATCCAGCAGAGAATCCGACAACACTGACATTTTTTTCGGTTTAAACGT
>Ga0315293_10000887_pt1 | contig 28589 bp, 27 predicted proteins | sample YL17G13_20_MG_FD_203071 | JGI IMG/M metagenome (GOLD analysis project Ga0315293, IMG submission 203071) | Sediment microbial communities from Yellowstone Lake, YNP, Wyoming, USA - YL17G13_20 | ecosystem: Environmental > Aquatic > Freshwater > Lake > Sediment | place: USA: Wyoming | collected...
AGGCATAAAGCAGGAGCTTCACCATCATGGCTGGATTGTATGGTGGCTGGCCTCCCTTATCCTGGTTATAGCTACTCATAATCTGGCCTATATCAAGCTGATCAACTACCTCAGATACAAACCAGACGAGGTGATCCTCTGGTAGCCAGTCCCGCATGCTTGGAGGAAGAAGAAATATCTGATTGGGGTCATAGCACTTGAAGCCAGTTTCCATGGCAAAATCCTTTCATTTGGGATTAAGCACTAACTATTGAATTAAATTTTACCACATATTGATGTTTATGAGTCTAAATTAAGCATATTTAGGGGTTTTCCGACAGACTCCTAGGGCAAGCTTCATTTCAGTATTTATTATCAGGTTTTGATTTTGGATAACCCCCAGGCCTGTAATCATATCCATATTAAACCTCCTTTACATGCTTTAAACACAACAAGTTATATGCCAAGATAATTATGCTGGCTTTCATTGTCAACCTTAAATTCTTCCGAGCTTGTCTCATGCACAATTCTACCGTTAACCAATATATACACCTTTTGAGCAACACTTAATGCCAAACCAAGATTTTGTTCCACCAAAAGCAGAGATGTACCTTGTTCAGTTAGCTGACGGCATATTCCTAAAATTCTTTCAATAACCAATGTTGAAATACCTTCAGAAGGCTCGTCCATTAAGATTAAGCTGGAATTTGTAACTAATGCTCTTCCAATAGCAAGAATCTGTTGTTCACCACCACTGATCTTTGTTCCGCTAACTTTTTTTCGTTCCCTAATTTCAGGAAATATATCAAAAACCATCTTGGGTGTCCATCCATCTCCTCCTTTAACTGGCTTGTAAGCCATTGTAAGGTGCTCCTCAACGGATAGTAAGGAAAAGAGCTGCCTTCCTTGAGGTACATAAGAAATACTTCTTCGTGCAATCTCATATGTTTTCTTTTCGATTATGTTTTCACCATTAAAGTAGATGTTCCCATCACGTCTGATACCGCTTAATCCCAGTATAGACTTTATAAGCGTAGATTTGCCCATACCATTTCGTCCAAGAATTGCTACTCTTTCAAGTGGATTAATATTAATTGAAACACCTTGCAGAATATGGGCTTTCCCATAATAGGAATTCAAGTTTTTTATTGACAGTAATGATTCTGACATATTTTCCATCTTAACTTTATAATTTTTTGCATAGATTGAATAAAATTATCTATTACTGCTTTGCTGTTTGGGTAGCACTAAAAACACAAAGAAGTATTATTCCAGCTTGTATATTTTTTGCACCTCCATGTTGCACTTAATACTTTCGGGAGAACCTTCAGCAATTACTTCCCCATGATCCAGTACCATAACATTGTTGGTTATACTCAATGCAAAATCAATATCATGTTCAATGACGAGAATAATTTTTTCCACAGCCAATTTTAATATCAATTTGCCCATAAATATTCTTTCGGTAGGGGAGAGACCTGCCATAGGTTCATCGAATAAAATCATCTTCGGGTCTGTGGCTATAGCCATTCCAAGTTCAAGCTGCCTTTGTTCCCCGTGGGATAAGCTGTCTACCAATGTATGCTTCTTGTCTTCAAGTGCTACACTCTTTAAAACCTCTTTTATTCTATCCATTTTATTTTTGTTTTTTTGCCAGGGAGTTAAAAAAGAAAACCTGTTTCCTTTTGAGTTCCACTCATTGCTTTTTAAAGCAAGATATAGATTCTCTTCCACCGTCATGCCTTTGAAAAGGTTGCATAACTGATAGGTTCTGGCCAAACCCAGCTCGCTCCGCTTTTGGACGGAACTGTTGCGGACATTCACACCGAATATATATATTTCACCACTATCTAGTGGTAACTCACCGGTAATCAAATTGAATAATGTGGTCTTTCCAGCTCCATTTGGGCCTATTAAAACCATACTCCTGCCATGATCAAGCATAAGCGAAACGTTATTTATAGCTTTAACGCCACCAAATGATTTAGTAACATTTCTTACAACAAGTGCATGCTCCTTATAGGTGTACATATTATTATCCTTCCTTTAAGAGAATTTATTTTATACAGAAAATTATACTAACCTTATATTATTCAAAGTATAATTTCCTAAAATGCCTCAAAATTAAATTTATTTACTCTTTTTAAACTTTGCCTTAAAGCATTTCAACAGAATCTACTTTATATTTCTAATATTAAATCAAAACGTCTACCCTGAATTTTTTTTAAACAACCTCGTTCCAAACTTTAATACTCTTTCTGCAATATCCATAATTCCCTTTGGAACCAATATTATAACAATAAGGAACATAACTCCTATAATTAGTAGATACCTTTGTGTTATCCCACTAAGAACTATTTCCAGTGTTTTTATAATTCCTGTTCCAAGAATCGCACCCAGAATGCTGCTTATACCTCCAAAAATAGAGGCTATCATAGCCTGAACTGATGCATTTAAACTTATAGAATCAGGATTCATCACACCTGAGAAATAGACAAAGAATATCCCCCCGATTGATGAAACAAAAGAAGATATCATGAATGCAGCCCATTTAATTAATGAAACGTTATATCCTAACATTATCATTCTGGATTCACTTTCCCTTATACCTCTCAGCTTCATGCCAAAAGAAGAATTTATCAAAGCATAAAGCAAGATAATGCAAATTAGAAAAACTACCAGAATAAAATAGTAAAATAGAATATTACTTCCGTTTTTTGCCATGTTAAATGGGTATGGTATATTAACACCGGAAATCCCGGTCGATCCCTTTGTTAGAGAAACCCATTGCAGTGCAAGCGCCCAGACAAGCTGTCCGAGAACCAGTGTCAGCATTAAAAAATATGTGCCCTTGCTCCTGTTCACCAGCACTCCTAAAAATGCCGATAAGGCCAATGCAAAAATAATACCCAACAATGCAGAGTACGGAAAAAAAAGTATGTTTTTTGTTTCAAGAATGGCCATTGTATACGCTGAAATAGCAAATGCAACAGGTACCATCAAAGAAAACAACCCAAGCTGACCTGCCAAAAATGAAAAAGCGATGGCCAGCAGTCCATAGTACATTATTCTGATAAGCATTGTAATAAAAAAGCGTTCAACAAAATTTGGAATAATAATTAATAGTAAAGCAACCGCTATTAAAACAACAATTTTATAATGTTTCTTTTTTATGTTATCCTCCCAAATAAGCCTTTAGGCTTTATAACCAATGTAATTGCGACAGGTGCAAACATAAGAAAAAGTGAAAACTGGGGAACATAAATACTTCCAAAGCTAAAAATCATACCAATTATGATTGAACCTACAATAGTGCCTCCAAAGCTACCCATTCCACCTATAATTATAATAAGCAGGGTATAGGTGAGTATCCTCCAATCCTCTCCTGGAGCAACCATTAGGTAGGATCCTCCAATGACTCCTGCTATTCCTGCCATAAAACCTGCGGTCATAAAAACCAGGGTAAATACAAGCTGAATATTTATTCCCAGCGTAGAAGTAATTTCAAAATTATCCACACCGGCTCTAATAATCATGCCAATTTTAGTTTTCTGGAGAATCAACCACGATACAAGACAAATAAAACATGCAAAGCAAAATATAAAGATATTGTAAATAGGTACATTAGCACCAAACATAGTAATATAACCTTTCAATAGATCAGGTATCTTCATAACCTTTGGATTCCCGCCCCATATTACAATTAGTAGATCGGAAATAATAATAGCTATTGATAAGGTTATAAGTGTTTCCAAAGTTGGCTTTCCTCTAGCACGACGCAACAAGGCAAATTCTTCAATAAAAGCGATTATGGATACTGCAATTCCTGCCGCAGCCATACCAAATACCCAACTTCCGGTTGCTTTAAATACAGATAGCCCAATATATCCCCCCAGCAAATAAAAGGAACCATGTGTCAGGTTTACTACTCTTAACAATCCGAAAGACAAATTCAAACCAATTGCCATTATGAATAAAAGAGCTGCAATTGTTAATCCGTTAATAAATGTCAATATTAACATTTAGTCTTTCCTCAAGAAGGTGGAGAATATATCGATAAACTGTCATACGATGCTGAACTAAGATTTATTCTTGGCCGGTTCAATTTTGCATTCAGGAAGACTTCTAAGGAACGCTTCGGGGCCTGGGAACTGGTAAATTGCAAACAGAACCATTGGGGTAGTACCAGCATTTATTGTACTGTGAAAAGCACTTGGGGGTATATGGACAAGGTCGCCTTTTTTAATTCTTCGTTTTTCTATTTCCCCATCAACTTCTACAGTTTGGTCACCTTCTCCTTCAATTACAAATAGTAATTCTTCGCACCCCGGATGGTTATGACGATCGTGCCCTTTTCCGGGTTCAAGTGTTACAACACCAGCCGTCATATTATCAGTTCCCGTTACCCTAGGTTCTGAAAGCCATGCAAGTCTGCCCCAAGGAAAAACCTGGGTTTCAACATCATCAACGCAAACATACCTTTTACCTTTAATCTTATCCATTTAAATATTACTCCTATACATTATCAAAATCAGGAATGTATATCCTTTCACCGTTTTTCATTGCCGACTCATGGGCACAAATTCCGGCACCAGTCCAGTACGCTGCTGTTACTGCATCAACTTCCGAATCTCTACCCTCAACTATGGAACTGATGAATTCCTTTACCAAGTGGGGATGTGATCCGCCATGACCTGCTCCCTGAATAAATGAAACATGGGTCGGATCGTAAATCTGTTCACGGCGGGTAAATCCTGCTATTTCCTGAGGGAGCAGGGGGTCGGTATCAGGTACCTGAATACGTCTTGCGCTTTCGCCGCCTTCAAAAAGTGCTTGGCCTTCATCAGCTATCTGTTCCCATTCAAAGGACATTTTGTCTCCATATACATCAAAGCTTTCACGGTATTGACGCACGATTTCATAAAGAGAACGGGTTGCTTCGGCAGCGATAATTGAATTTTTCATACGGAATGTTGCAGTCTCAACTGCAAAGGGAGACCCGTATTTTTTTGTACGTTCTTCATTGATTGAGCCTGAGCCATGGCAAACAACTGATTCAGGCTCTGCACCTGTTATACACAAGAGCGGTGATATTGCATGTGTACCATACCACATGGGAGGAAACCCGAGCCAATAATCAGGCCAGCCTTGCAGCCCCATATCCTGCATGTGGGAGCCTCTAACAAATTGAATACGGCCAAGTTTCCCACTGTTTACCAATTCCTTTGCATACAGGAATTCTCTTGTATAAACAGCTGTTTCCATCATCATGTAAACCTTTTTTGCTTTTTTCTTGGCCCTGATTATGGCCTTTAACTCGTCAATGGTTGTACCCATAGGTACTGTACATGCGCAATGCTTCCCTGATTCCAAAACTGCAATAGTCATTTTGGCATGGTCCAATATAGGTGTGACTATGTGTATGGCATCAATTTCATCAACCTTCAGCAAATCCTCCCAGTTTGTAAAACGGTTTTCAATACCGAACTTGTCACCTATCTCATTGAGTTTATTCTTGTCTCTCTGGCATATCGCCACTACTTCAGAGTCCGAATACTTTTGATAAATCGGAATAAATTCTTTGCCAAAACCAAGACCTACTATAGCAACATTAACCTTGCTCATGTTCTTATCTCCTTCAAAGGGATTTTACTATATTACTTTGTTGGTGTTTTTGCAAGATTAGGGAATAATTAGATAATCCCTAATCCTGCATACAAATTACTTCCATCCACCAGGGAATAATTAGTTAATCCCTATTCCTGCCATCCACCATTTTCCACTAATTTATCTACATAATCCTGTCCAAGATATTTTGCTATATCTGCCATATATTCATCTTTATTGCCAGGTGGATAATCACGGCCATCAGGAGGCATGGACATATATTGTTCTTTCATATCAGCATAAGGACCAAATTGACTTTCATCCTTGTAAGTTTTGATAACAACATTGGTCAGTTTGTCATCAACCTTTTTTACCTGTTTAATATAAATATCCTGTATGGCACCTCCATACTCGTCAAAAGAGAAATGGCCTCTTGGGGAGTCATCTATCTTTATTGCAAGAATTGCTTTCTCGAGAGCTTCTGTGTCGTCGACATTTCCACCGGTAGTTTCCAATGCCTTAAGAATGACCCTCATGGTATCATATCCTTGCAAAACTATGGCATCGGCATCAAAGCCATACTTTGTCTTACAAGTTTCCTTGAACTTGATATTTGCTGGTATATCCAAACCATCGCAATAATGCATTGAGGAATAAACACCTTCAAACTTGTCCGATACTTCTGGCAGAATAGGGACATCAGGTATATTGGCGCCGCCCAGCAATTGAGGATAAAATTTATCCATTCCATACTGTTCCCATGCTTTCCAGAAGGCTATTACCTGTGCTCCACCACCATTGTACATAACTGCATCGTAATCCTTTGCACGATTCTGTAATTCTGCCATTACTGAACTGAAATCCAGCATTTCTACCGGATGCCATATGGTGCTGACTTCTTCTCCTCCATTTTCAAGGAAGCCTCTCTTAAAGCCTGCTGTCTGTCCCCATGGATACGCATAATCCTGTCCAACTATAATAACTTTTTTGTAATTAAGATCCTTGGCACAAAATTCGCCAAACCTGAATATATCCTGGTCTGCAGTCCATCCAGCCCTAATTATATTTGGTGTGCGATCCCTCATTGTCATATCCTGGGGAGCAGAATAACCGACCATTATTAACACATCAAGGTTCTTTTTGGCCCAATCGGGTGCAGCATCTCCTTCATGTCCAAGAGAAGGACCTATAATTATTTTACATTTGTCACGCTGCTTCAAACTGTCTAGTTTTGTAATCATTACCTCAACTTCCGCTTTTGTGTCTTCAATGAACAACTTTATTGGCCTCCCATTAAAGCTGTTTCCAACTTCATCTAGTGCCATATTTACTCCTGTGACAACATGTTCACCGTAAACCGTTGCCCATCCGGTCTGAGGTCCGATTATGCCGATATTGATTTGCTCTCCTGCTACAGTTTCGGCTACAGTTGTTGCAGTGGTCTCAGCAGTAGTTTCTGCTGCCGTCTCAGTCGGAGCCGCAGGTTGGCAAGATAGAAGCAATCCAGACATAAAGATAACAACTAACGCCAAAATAAATCCGTAACTTTTTCTCATCTCCCTCTCCTTAAGTTTCATTTTTATAACACTTAAGCAACATGAAAACTAACGATGTAATAGACTATCACCTCCTTATTAGGGCTCTGTTTGTCCTCGCATCTTCTCAAAGAACCAACCGCCACTGAAGCTAGACTAGTGGCTTGTTATTCAATAGTCTTTAAAAACATTATTACCATAAAAGCTCCTATCTGTCAATTGGCTATAACATTAATGAGTAAATAGGAGATTTTCACCAATAAAATTTAACTCAACTCGAAATTACTTCCCCTCTCCCTTAAAGCATCATCTCAAGGACAGCGCTAACAGAACCAACCAATCCTGCCATTTTGCCAAGATCTGAATATTTGATGACCACATTCTTGGAGATATTAGGTAACAAGTTTTTTTGAGCAGTCTCTTTTACTCTCCCAAGAAAACTTTCAGGTGCTTTCACGTATTCACCATGTATGATCACCATCTCAGGATCGCAGATCGATACAACAGCCGAAATGCCAATTCCAAACCAGTACGCGATCTCATTCATGATGAAGTTGGCCAATTTATCTCCTTCGCTTAAAAATATAAAAAATTCGTCAGCGGATATCTCCCTGAAATCTTCCTTAAGACTCCTCGCCAATGGCTGGTCCTTATATATATTTTTGTTGTAGTTCTCCTGTGCCAACTGGGTAATGCGTGTTGTGCCAGCAAAAGCCTCAAAGCACCCCCTGTTCCCGCACGCACACAGAGGTCCATCCACAGCAAGTTTCAGATGACCAATCTCCCCAGCAAGAAGGTTGCTTCCCATGATGATATCATCGTTAATAAAAACACCAGCGCCTATGCCAGGTCCTGTGCAGATCGTCACGAAATTACTGACATTTTTTGCAAGACCAAACCACTTTTCACCAAATGCCCTCATCCTGTTCTCATTATTGATGAAAACCTCAACCCCGATTTCGTCCTTTATGATCTTGCCAAGTGGTATATTGTCCCAATCGGTTACGTGCGGAAGTGTCCGGACAACTCCCTTTTTGAAATCCACAATTCCAGGTACACCAATCCCGATGCCATACAGCTTATTTTTGTTGATGCCCGTCTCCTCTATAAGCTCATTAAACATTTCAAGCATCTTCTTGATGATATTCTCGTGACCACTTTGCGGAATGGTATCCATGCTCTTTTCCGCAACGATATTTGCACTTAGGTCAGTAAGAATAGCCCTCGTTTTTTTAAGTCCTATCATAGAACCGATAAGATAATTCGAAGTAGGATTGAACTTTAAAATAACTGGTTTCTTCCCACCTTCTTCGGTGGAATTACCGTATCCAGCCTCAACTACAAGCCCATCATTTATCAAGGATGTAATAATGTTGTTTATCGTTTGCTTTGAAATACTTGTGTGGTGAGACAGTTTGGACTTCGTTGTTGAATGCTCCTCTCTTAAGAATTTCAGTACCAGTTTTCTGTTTATTTCCCTGATTAGTTTTGGTTTACCTACTCTGTGCATAAATTACTCCCTGGGTAAATGGTATATTTTTGCATTTATAAATTATATTTGTCAATAATATTTATAAAAATATTACAAATGCCAGGAGGAGATGAAGATGAACAGGAACGGAAAAGTTCAGGTCGCAATAGTGGGCCTTGGGTTTGGAGCCGAATTCATACCCATCTATCAATATCATACCGATGCAGAACTCTACGCAATCTGCCAGCGAAACGAACGGTCACTCAACAAGATTGGCGATCAGTTCAACGTCAACCGAAGATTCACCAGATTTGACGACCTGCTGAGCATAAAAGAGCTGGATGCGATCCACATCAACACGCCCGTCGGCCTGCATGCAGAGATGTCAATCGCTGCTTTAAATGCAGGTAAACACTGTGCATGTACCGAATCGATATCGACATCATCGTGCGCAACCGGATATATATCCCAGCCAACCCTGCTCACCAGATCAAAAATGTCGATCCGCTCGCCAGGCAGTTCTCATCGTTGCTGTAAATAACTATCGGCATGTCTCTCTTCAGGATCAGGTGGGCCTTGTAATATCGACATCTGATGCGAACTCATCATTTTTCTTGATCAACAGCCAGGCGTTATCTTCTTTGCTCTTCTTCAGCCTGAGCAGCGCAAACTCGCCCTTTAGCTTCTGACCATCCAGGATGAAAGTAATGTGACCACTTGCAAGGCCGGAATTTATTTTCTCTTCAACCTCCTGTTTGTTGAATGACATCGGGACATGATATGTCCCTCTATCCCATAGCATCACAGTACCCGCACCGTAATTCCCCTCAGGGATCACACCTTCGAAATCCCTGTAATCTAATGGATGATCCTCAACCATCACAGCAAGGTGCTTATCCTTCGGATTTAATGATAGCCCTTTTGGAATAGCCCAGCTTTTCAGAACACCGTTTACCTCAAGCCTGAAATCGTAATGCAGGTGAGATGAAAGATGTTTCTGCACCACAAACGCCGGGGATTCCCCTCCTCTATTTTGTCCACCCTCCGGCTCCGGCGTTTCACCGAACTTCCTTTTTCTTTGATATTCTTCAAGGATCATGACTCCAGGTCCTTCTTCTATCTTCCCATGAAATATCGTATTTCAAGTTATATTATATTCCTCTAAAATTTAAACCGTGATGAAAACTGAAGAGTTTAAAAAGGCTATCCAGAATGCAGTGCATAACCTCCCCTCAGAATTTTTGGATAAGTTAGAAAACGTGGAGTTCGTCGCTGAGGAGTGGCCAAGTCGCCAACAGTTGGCTGCGGCAAAACTTCTGCACAAGAAGAACGTGCTTTTATTTGGCTTATACCAGGGGATACCGCAGACCAGACGCGCTCACTACAATCTTGTCCTTCCCGATAAAATATCAATTTTCAAAGGACCAATCGAAAGCGTGTGCAGAACCGATGATGAGGTGAGACGGAAGGTCTTCGACACAATACTTCACGAAATCGGACATCATTTCGGCTTGGACGAAGCTAAACTCAGAAAAACCCCATAAAATTATTAAAAGCTTATTGACAAGTTTCCTTCTTATATGCGAACATATGTTCGTATTTTAAGGAGGTGCCTTGACAAGGCTCTACGATGAAACCATAAAGGTTGATTACGATGCCGGCTTGCACACAGTTAAGTCCTTTGTGTGGCGCAGGAAGTCTTATCCCGTTTCCAGCATAATTTCCACCTGGAAGATAAGGCAAGCGTTGTGGAATGAGGGCAAGGAGGTTGACCGGATATATTTCAGGGTGCAGACAGCCGGCGGTGGGTCATACGATCTTTACTGGGACAGGCGAAAGAGGATCTGGCGCCTGGAAAGGGTCTGGGACTAACATGACGCCCCGTTTTGCTCACCTTCACCTCCACTCTTTCTTCTCCATGCGCGACGGCGCGGCACGCATATCGGATATCATCAGCACAGCCGTCAGGCTTAATATGCCATCCATCGCACTTACGGATCATAACGGTCTCTACGGTGCCATTAAATTTTATTCAACTGCCAGAGAGGCAGGCATAAAACCGATAATCGGATGCGAGTTAGCGGACAGGGCGGGATATCACCTGACCTTGCTTGCAAAGGACATGAATGGATACTCAAATCTATGCAGGCTCGTCACCGAATCCCACCTCTGCGGCAATGGTCATCCCGCATTTGATATCGAAATGCTTGCAGACTGTTCTTTGGGTATCATCGCCCTTTCCGGCTGCAGAAAGGGAGAGGTAGCTTCACTGATATCCGAAAAAAAACACGGTAAGGCCCTGCGAACTGCATGCAAGTATGCCGAAATATTCGGTAAGGATAATTTTTTCATTGAGCTGCAAAATCATCTTCTGCCAGAAGATGGTGAAATTACCTCCAGACTGCTCGATATCGCAAGAGCTGCAGGGCTTTCGGCTGTGGCAACAAATAACGTGCATTACATAGAGCCTGATGACTACTTTCTGCACGAGGTGGTTGCGTGCGTCGGCGAGAGGACCTCGGTCTCAAGACACAGGCTGCGCGAAAATGCTGAGTACTATCTGAAATCGCCCCTGGAAATGGCTAAAATTTTCAGGTCATGCCCCGGAGCCATTGAGACAGCGGGTGACATTGCTGAGATGTGTGACCTGGACCTTGAACTTGGATCAATACGGCTCCCCGCTTTTTCCGTGCAGGGCGAGCAAAGTCCTGATGATCACTTAAGAAAGCTCTGCCTCGACGGTGTTAAATACAGATATGTCAACCTAAGCGATGAGGTTTCAAAAAGGCTTGAGCACGAGCTTTCGGTAATCCGAAGCATGAACCTATCTAACTATTTTTTGATCGTATGGGACATAGTCAGCTACGCAAAAGAACGAGGAATACGCTATTCGGGTAGAGGCTCTGCGGCCGATTCGCTCGTCTGCTACCTCCTGGGGATAACCAATGTCGACCCGATAGCCAACGATCTTCTTTTCGAGCGATTTTTAAACCCTAACAGGCGTGATCTGCCAGATATAGATATTGACTTTGATTCCAACCGAAGGGATGAGGTCATCTCCTACATCCTCAAGCGCTTTGGCAGGGACAGAACTGCCATGGTCTGCACGGTAAACAAGCTTGCTGCAAGGGGATCAATCAGGGACATTGCAAAGGCGCTCGACTTTGAAAAGGACGAGATAGACAATCTTGCAAAACCGCTTCCACCATTTGTCTCAGCAGAAAAGCTAAGCGACCTTATTAAATCGACACCAGAGCTTGACTTGTTAAGGAGAAAAGATAAGACTACCGGCAATCTTTTTAGCGTTTGCGAAAAGCTCACCGCTTACCCCCGCTACCTCTCCATTCACCTTGGCGGAGTCGCCATCTCAAGCGGAAGGATGACCGACCTTGTCCCACTTCAGAGGTCAGCCAACGGAGTGATCATAACCCAGTTTGATAAGGACGACATCGAGGCACTTGGCCTGGTGAAGATGGATGTTTTGGGTTTAAGGGCGCTATCAGCTATACAGGGAGCGCTGGATATGCTGGCTAAAGATGGTACTGAGATCGACCTTGACTCCGTTTCTTTAGATGATGAGAAAGTATACCAATTGCTCTGCACAGGAAAGACAATCGGCGTTTTCCAGCTTGAAAGCCCCGGTATGCGCGAGCTGCTTGGCCGGCTCCAGCCATCATGCTTTACGGATATCGTTGCTGCGATATCACTTTTCAGGCCTGGACCAATTCAAGGAAATATGGTCGAACCCTACATAAAAAGAAGACATGGTCTTGAGGATATTGTCTATGACCATCCCATCCTTGAGCCAATACTGAAGGAAACTTATGGCGTGATCCTTTACCAGGAGCAGGTCATACAGGTTGCAAGCGCACTGGCTGGATTCACACCTGGCCAGGCCGATATGCTGCGAAGAGCTATGACGCACAGGAGCTCCGTAAAGGAAATGGAGAGTTTAAGAAAAGATTTCATAGCAGGTGCCATAAAGAACGGAGTAATCGAGGAAATAGCTGGCGGGGTTTTCTCCAAGCTTTCCAGCTTCGCATATTATGGATTCAACAAAGCTCATGCCGCTGCCTTCGCCCGGATTTCTTATGAGTCGGCATACCTTAAAGCGCATTACCCGGCTCACTACCTTGCCTCAATTCTTAATTGTGAGCCAATGGGTTTCTTCCCGGCCTGGGTGGTTTTAAATGAGGCAAGAAGGACGGGCATTAATATACTACCTCCTGATATCAACGAAAGCAGCGCGCTTTTCAGCGCCAGGGATAACGCCATAAGAGTTGGCCTGATGCAGGTTGCAGAAGTTGGCCCAGCTCTTCTTGAGAAAATTGAGTCAGAAAAAGCCAAAAAGTGCTTTGACAGCATTGACGATTTTAAGAACAGAGTCAGGCCCCCTGTCCAGGCGCTGGAAAACCTGGTAAAAATAGGGGCGTTTGACTCATTTCATCCCAACAGGCGAAATCTTCTGCGCAACATTTTCACAAGCGATTTAACCACAAATAACAGCCCCATGCGAAGCAAATTTTTCAGCGACAGCTTCGCTTCGCGCGAAAGAGTTGCCCCGGCCGACTACAGCCTAACGGATAAAGTCGCAATGGAGTCGAGGATACTCGGAATGAGCCTATCCGCACACCCGATATCGCCAGTGAGGAGAAGGCTCAGAAGTATTGGGGTTTCAACCGCTTCAGAGTTGGAATCAAAACCGGATGGCACCAGAGTCCGGGTGGCAGGAATAGTCGTCCACAGGAGTTCTTTGCGCGCAAAAAACGGTAAGCACGTCTTATTTTTAACACTGGAGGACGAAACCGGCATCGCGGACCTGACAATCTTCTCCGGTGCCCTTAGCAGATCGCGGCGGGCATGCTTCAGGAGTTCCGCAATCATCGCAACTGGAAGGATAAGAAAACGCGGCAAAACCGGCTTTTCGGTCATCGTCACCGGCATCGAGCCGCTTGACCTGCGCTAACTGCTTATTTTAATATGATGAGACCATCCTGAAATGAATCCCGATAATTGACAGTCCTATGGTATAAGGGAAAAGCCTTGGGCGTCTGAAAATGCTCCAGAAAAACAGCTTCCAGTAATAAATGCGCCCTCTTTTTCTGATGCCCAATGTCCATATTGATGTAAATAAAGCTTTTATGTGATAAAGGCGGGGTCGGGGTAACTTGCCTTTTGCAGGTTTGAATTCCCTTAAAAATGTCCTTATCCTTTCATAATAAAACTTGGGTGAATAGATCGTATCCAAAATCTGTTTATGTCCATTTAGCAGGACCTGAAGATCCATCTTTGGGGTGAAATTGAGAGCGGAAGCTTTAGTATTATTGGCGCTACCCTCCTTGACAAGCCTATTTGTTTCTAAAAGACGGTTATAGAGTCTTGTTTTTGGGAGGGCAGTCAGGAGACTGACCATTGCTGTGACAATGCCGCTTTTTTGAATGAAATCGATCTGGCGCTGAAAAATCGACGGTTTATCGCTATCAAAACCAACGATAAAACCTGCCTGAACTTCCATTCCTGCTTTCTGGATTTTTTTAACTGATTCTATAAGATTTCTATTTTTATTTTGAGACTTGTTGGCTTCCTCAAGGCTATCGTTGTCTGGAGACTCAATCCCAATAAAAACTGAGTTAATGCCGGCTTCAACCATTAGTTTCATTAGTTCTTCATCATCGGCTAAATTTATTGAAGCTTGGGTGTTGAAAGTAAAGGGACGGCCTCTCTTTTTTTGCCAGTTGATAATAGCGGGCAGCAGCTCGTTCTTAACATTTCTTTTATTGCTTATAAAGTTGTCATCTACGAAAAAGACACCGGCATGCCAGCCGTGATTATAAAGTGCATCAAGTTCGCTGATTATTTGTTCCTTATTTTTATACCTGGGAGAATGTCCGTTAAGCCTGACTACATCGCAGAATTCACAATCAAAAGGACAACCTCTGGAATATTGGATTGACATGGAGTTATATCTTGAAAGTTTGATCAATCTCCATTCAGGAATAACGGATTTCGTCAGGTCAGGAAACTCCTGAGTAAAGTAAATTCTTTCAGGAGATCCTTTTTCAAGATCTTCTAAGAATCTTTTTATTGTTTCTTCAACTTCGCCAAGTATAAGGTGATCAACTTCAGGAAAGTCTTCATAACCTGTAGTAAAAAGTGGTCCTCCAGCGACAATAGGTTTCCCGAATTTCTTCACTTTATTAATCAATCTTTTGGATGACTCTTTCTGGACAAGCATAGCGCTTATAAAAACGTAATCTGCCCATTTTATATCCTCATCTTTTAATATCTCACAATTCATGTCGATCAACTTTTTATTCCAATTTTCAGGAAGCATGGCAGATACAGTTAAGAGTCCCAGGGGAGGATATGCAGCCTTCTTGCCAATTATTTTCATGATTTTATCAAAACTCCAGAAAGTTTCACTGCAGTTTGGATAAACAAGCAAAATATTTTTATTTAAGTAACTTTTATTCATTTATCTTTAGCCTCATTCCAAATCAATTTATTTACCACTAGAAAACAAAGTTTTGGCAACTTTGACAGATTATAGTAAAAAAGTAAAGCAGATTGGCAATTTGGAAATCCTATTTCACATTACATACAGGTTGCTTTAATATATAAAGGCAACATTTTTACAATCTTTCCAATAAATAATAAGAAAGAGTCTAGCGGACTTGGTAAATGCCGTAATTAAAGTAAAAAATCTGAAAAAGTCATATGGTGACCTTGCTGCAGTTGATGACGTAAGCTTTGAAGTAAACAGCGGTGAGATTTTCGGCCTCTTAGGTCCAAACGGAGCAGGAAAAACCACCGTATTGGAAATTCTCGAAGGCCTTCGTAAACCAGATGCCGGAAGTATAGATCTGTTGGGTATTAATCCTTTCCATGACAACTTGCAGCTTAAAAATATTATCGGCGTACAGTTGCAGACTTCCGGTCTCCCCGGTAGCATGAGTGTAGGTGAGGCTATTAGATTTTTTTGCGCCTATCAATAGTGTACCTTCCCGATATGACCTCATAGATAGACTGGGGCTTAAGGAAAAAATTCACGCCCAATATGAAACGCTTTCTACAGGACAGCAAAGGCGCCTGTCTTTAATTCTCGCTGTTGCTCATAATCCATCAATCATTATTCTTGATGAACCAACTGCCGGTCTGGATGTCGATACACGCGTAGAATTGCATAGCCTGATGAATGAGATTAAAGCAAACGGAACGACAATCATGCTTGCTACACATGACATGGCCGAAGCGGAAAAGATGGCAGACAGAGTAGCTATTCTGCTTCAAGGTAAACTAGTCATCATCGGCACTCCAATAGAAATCACCGCAACCGGTGCCGGGTTCACAAAAATTTCAGTATGCACTGAAAACCAAAGTCTAATAAAATCAAATATGTCTTTTCCGGATGTCTCAAAATTTATGGTTAAGGATGATTACATTATCTATTTCAGCACCAATCCAGGCCCAACAGTATCAAGGGTAATATCCAGCATCGAGTCACTTGGCGATAATTTAATCGACCTGAGAGTAGAACGTCCTACACTTGAGGAACGTTTTCTTGAAATTACGCAAAAAGGAAGCATTCAATGAAAGCATTTGCCAATCATTTCTTATTTGAACTCCGGACAGGGCTGCGGGATAAGAATCTACTTCTCATGAATTATTTATTTCCTCTGGGATTTTTCATATTAATAGGCCTACTGATGACCAAGATCTATCCAGGATTCAATGAAACACTAATACCTTCGATGATAATATTTTCGTTTCTGGTCAGCATGATATTAGGAATGCCATCGCCGATTGTGACGTCAAGAGAAGCAGGGATTTTCAGAACATACAAGACTAATGGCATCCCCGCAATAAACATAATCATAATGCCTCCGCTTACTACGTTATTGCACACAACTTTGCTCTCTATAATCATAATATCTGCATCACATCTTTTCTTTAACGCACCACTGCCAGCTAATTGGTTTTGGTTTATATTATCTTTACTTATCACTGCATTCAGTCTTGCCGGACTGGGCATGCTCATAGGCGTAATCTCACTGAACTCAAGAGCTACAATATTATGGTCTCAATTAATATTTTTACCATCGATGTTAATTGGCGGATTGATGGTGCCTTCAAGCATATTGCCAAAGGCACTTCTAAAAATCGGTTTTCTCTTACCAAGCACATATGCTATTAATATGTTTCAGGGTTTAGCTCAAAATCAAACCGTACTCTTCAACCCGGCATGGTCAATTATTATATTACTTGGCACGGGAATATCGGCATTCGGACTTGCTGTTTACCTGTTTAATTGGGATAGTCGAAATAAAACAAGGAAAGGTAATCCATTTCTGGCTATTTTAGCCCTGATTCCGCTAATTATAGGGGTAATTATCCTTCCATAAAGCTCTTCAGAGTATCTTCTCGGACTCAACCATATAGGACCAGATTTTCTCTGGTGGAGCATTAATTTCGATGACACAAAATTTTAACATTTTCATTTTGCAGAATTTACAAGCGCTCTAACATTTTCTATCTTTGCGTTCAGTGGGACCTCGCAGCCAGAGCTAAGAATAAAACCACCACCATAGGCAACTTCCTTTATCAGATGACGACAATAATTTTCTACTTGATCGGGTTCACCATTAACCAGAAGTGTAGCCGGAACATTTCCCTTTAAACATAACCAATCCCCAAGAATTTCCTTAGCCTTGAAAATATCAGTCATATTATCAAGTTCGATAACACAGCTAGCTCTGGGCAGCTCGCGTAAATATTTAAGCATCGGTGTCCAATCTCCATCACAATGAAGAACCGATACAATGTTATAACGCGCAAAAGTTTCCACCATGTATTTCAAATGAGGCAGCGAAAAACGTTCAAACATTTGTGGCGAAATAAAAGATGCACTGCTCCTCATTGGGAAAATGCATACCCTTTTCCCTCCTGTTATGCGAAGTGGATTCTTTGCCATTGCAACTATTTGTGGCGTGGCTACTTTACATGCTTTTTCAACCATTTCGGAACATTCATATAAATCATAAGAAAATGGCTCAAGTGAACGAGTGAGTGAAAATAAATCAAAAGCCGGATAACATCCCATGTAAAACATTGCAGGGATTCCTCGCCTGTGCCAATAGTTGACATTGCGTCGGATTCGAATGCCTTGCTTAGCAAATCCTGCTATCGCCTTAATCTTGCTAAAACGTGAGTTAGAAAGATCAGCTCGAACCCGTGGTAAATAATCATAGTACCAGTCGTTATAGCCATTGGAGATAATTTGATTATAATCGTCTCTGGTCATTACCTCCTCCTCAATAATCTGGAATTGTGCATCCACGTCCAGATTGCGTCCTGGCAGTAAAACCCTCATCATTTGCGAATTTGCTGCATCACTTGGCAATAATGGAAAAACAGCATCACACTTACCTATGCGGTCAAATGTAATCGATAGTGCCTGTTGCCATTTATACAGATTGAAAAAGATATCAGTCTGCGTAAATCCAGAGCAGCGACCCGCAAAAGAAATGATAAATGGAACTACTGGCACCCTTGGCGTAGATTTTAAGGCAATAGCTGAATCAATTAGTTCAAAAGAGTTCATGTTTTCCCAACTTAATTAATCGCTTTTTTAGTCAACAGCTCTTCTAATAGTTTAGTCTGTTTAAGAAGTTCCTGGTCCTGTGCATCAAGATGAGCAAGGATATGTTCTATATCGTGATAACTTGTCATAGTTGTTTTGTATTCTTCTTCAGCTCTTATTTCAGCATGACGTCCTTGAATATTTTGTCCCACCATGATCAATGGCATCAAAAGCAACTGTACAATGTTTCCTAAAAATAGTAAAAAAGCAAATGGATATGGATCAAATGGCTTTTGAGTAAAATATGCCTGCCAAATCATCCATCCCAGCATAAATACCGCAAAGAAATACACGGCATACATAGTCCCAATAGCGGAGGTTATACCTAAGGCCATTCGATCCTGAATTTTAAACGTAGCCTTATGTTTTTGATTTATGTTCTGTGGTTCATACCTTGTGTGTTTGTGTGGTTCTATTAACGTTTTCATTTTTAACCCCTTTTAAGATTTTCACCAAAACTTCTTCTTGTTCTTATTTTCTAACAAGACTTTTTTCTCTTGTTTTGAATAGTCACATAAGCTATCCTAACTTTATTTATATTGGCATACAACATATTTAATGGAGTTGGTTCACTCCATAGTTAATTTAAGAAGCATATTGAAAATTTAAATTGGATGGTAAAAAATATGGGCAAGGAACAGCCTATAGTATTAATATCGAGTTATACTCCAAGATTATGTGGAATTGCTACTTTTACAGAAGAAGCCAGAGAATTCCTTCAAAAAACATATCCAACTAGGGATGTACTGGTTATAAGCCACACTGATGGAGCTGGAAAAGGAGTTTTTCCTCTAATTGATTTAAAAAATCGTTTCTGGTGGAAACCTGTTGTTAAGAAAATCAAAAAGCTTTCTCCTTATATTGTACATATTGAACATGAATATGGTTTATATGAATATATTGATGAAAGAGGAATTGGAGATGGAAACCAGGGATTTCTGGAATTTCTTGATACGATTAGTGAATATCCAATTGTAGTCGAACCCCATACTATTCATGGCAGGCTTAGAGATTTCGAAGAAAATTTCATATATGAACTATGTAAAATAGCAGATGTGGTAATTTTCAAGCATGAATATCAGAAATGGAGACTGCACTGGACTTTTACGCAAAGAAAATGGCAGATGCCAACTAATATAATGATAATTCCACATGGAGCAAGACCTGATATGCAATGGGAACCTGAAGATATCCCAAGATTAAAAGAGGAATTAGGACTCAATAAATTAGAATATTTAAGTAGTAATCTGGTTGGTTTGATTGGGTGGATCCAGTCAAATAAAAGATGGGATATATTAACTTCCATGTGGGAAGAAATATCGCAGGAAATAGAAAAGAGGACAGGAGAAACATGGGATTTATTGGCTGCGGGTACAATGAGAGATCCCAATCATTTTTGCGATTATCAGAAATATATCCAGGAAATTGAATTATTAGAGCAAAAAGGATTTGCACATCATTATGAATTTATACCAAGAGGAGAAATTTATTATAAAGTTATAGCTGTTTGTGATTTTATCGTTTTACCTTCTGTTGACGAAACACAATCTGGAACTCTTGCAAGAATAATTGCGTTAAATAAACCATATATAGCAACTGCTCCTATGGAAGGACTTACTGCTCAGACACTTGAAAGCGAAGGCGGGTTATTATTTACGACAAAGAAAATGCTGAAGGAAAAAGTGATAAAACTTGCATGCGATAGAAATTTAAGGGAATTGTTTTCAAAGAACTTGAAAAAATATCTTAATGAAGTTGTTTCATGGGAGATAGTTGCACAGAAATACAAATATGCATACAAACTCGCAAGACTAAAGAAAATTAAATCAATAGAAGTAAATTTGCCCCCTGATTTTTAAATCACTTAACAATTCCCAATCTTTTTGCAGCAAGGTATGCCATTAAAAAGCATATATTTGATTCAGCCCCCTGATTTAAATTTACACCTTCTGGAGTTAATGCATCATAACATGCAAAGTTTTCATCTATAAGAGGAGTATTATTTATATTATTACCAAGAAACCATTTATACCATTTTTCAGCCCAGGTTAAATAGAAATTATCTTCTGTTGAATAATAAGCTTTTTCAAGACAGCAAACCATATAACTTGAATCAATTGGTTGTTGGTCAAATAAGGCTTTATTGCTGCCTTTAAAATACCAGCCTTTATTTCCAATAGGTGAAGGAATATTATTTTCCTGACAATTTTTTATTAAGAATTCTGTTGTTTTTTTGGCAATTTCAAAGCTGATTTTGCATTTTCTTTTTAAATAAATCTCCCAAAGTGCCCATGGGATAAGGGCATTTGCATATACAAGATAATTTTCAAACCACACCCAATCATCAGAATATGTCTCAAAATATAAATTATGCAACATTGATATTAATTTGTTTTCTAAACTGTGCTGGTAATCAAGATTTAATAAACCTAATAAAGCTGCTGATACTGCTCTTGGTGAAGTCCAGTTATAAGCATCTTTAATTAAATTCTTAATAATTTTTTTAATATCATCATCATTATTATTTTGTGATGCCAAAAGAGACCATAAAGTTAAACCATAAGCTTCTTTTATATTTGGTTTTGAATTATATTCTTCATTTTTGAATATGCCTTTGCCATTATTTTCATAATAAAAATGATAAAGCAAGCCATCTTCTCTTTTTGCTTTTAAAATGAAATTTAAATAAATCTTTTGTAAATTTTCATCTTTAAACTCATTAGCAACAATAAGAGCTCGTGCTTGATCATCCAGAGCATATCCAAATTCAGGATCAGGCTTATTTAATTTTCCATGCTGATAAATTCCATTACCCGTGGTCATTGATTTTATTTTTTTTAGCATATCCATAAGAATTTTTACTTGAATTACTTAATCGGATTTTATATCCTCAGATTTATCCAGAACCTTATCAAACAATTCAAGGTGTTGCTCAGCTACATTGTACCAGGTCATTAATCTTCCGAATTTATATGTTTTCTTTTCCATTACCAGCTTTTTTTGAGGATTATTACAGATATTTATCACAGCATCAGCAATAGCCTGGGAATTTCGGAAAGGTACAATTACGCCGCTTCCTTCTGTCAAAACTTCTTTTGCGTACAAGTAAGGAGTTGAAATACATATTTTACCTGCTCCAATTGCATATGCCAAAGCACCTGAAGCGGGTTGCTGTGGGTCCAAATATGGAGTTATATATATATCAATAATTTTTAACCACTCTACCAGTTCTTCTAAAGATATATATTTATTTATAAATTTAACATTCTCCTGTAGATTATTCTGCCTTATTTTTTCTTTTAAAAAATGCCTATATTTTTCGCCTTCTGTTTGTAATACAACGGGATGTGTCTGGCCAATTATTAAATATAGAACATTGTTGAAGTGCCTTTTGATCTCTATTAAAGCTTCTATAGTATATTCAAGTCCTTTAACCGCTGATAAAAGATTTATATTCCCCAGGATTATTCTATCCTCTAATCCCTTTTTCTTTTTATGTTTATAATTAGGTTCCAGAGGTATATCAGGGACGCCGTGAGGGATAATTTCTATCTTTTCTTTTGGATAATTATATTTTTTTATAAGTTTCTGCATACTTTCGGGCATCATAACTATTACTTTTTCTGCAAATTTGATTACATCTTTTAAAACCAGGCCATATCCTTTATTGGAATCATCGGGAACTGTATGAGTGGTTACAATCAGAGGTTTTTTTATCAATTCTATTAATTTAATAATATATTCTCCAAATTCACCGCTATACAATCCGAATTCATGTTCTAAAACAACAATATCTGCTTTGGATTTATTAATATGATCAGCAGCTTTAATATAGGAATCAATTTTGTATTGGTTGATTTTAAATTTGACTTCTGGAGGAAAATCAATTTTATCTTCCGGTCTAATTAACGCTATAATTTCTGCTTTAGAGTACGGGTTTATAAGGTTAATGGCTTCAGTTAAATTTCTTGTGTAGGTGGCAATTCCACATTTTCTTGGGACATATGATGATATATATATCCCATTAATTCTTTTACTTTTTTCTCTTAAAACCTTCTTGAGCTTTCCCAAAATAACACCTCCTGGAAAATTACTCAAAAATAGTATGACAGCTTACTTGCTAAATTTAAACAAAAACAGTCCGACATTCTTCTTCAAATGGAACAACATAACAGAGCGGATGAGAATAATTATGCGTAATCAACCAAATTATTAGAATTGGCAAGTAGAGCATACAAATTATTTGAAAGTTCTAAAGTAGAACAAAAGAGAGAGTTATTAATATTTTTACTTCAGAACTCAAAATTGGCTCGCCAAATGGGACAATTTTAGAACAGCTAACTGGTTAGAGATTATTGAATATCCTGAATGTGTAAAGCAACAAATCCAAGACCTTCTAATTATTTTGAGGTATCGGTGACCTTAACCGGTGCCTTGTTACGCGACACCACTCTAATAATTATCCCTGCCAGGATGCCCACAAAACAGAGCACAAGACCTGCAATGCTAAATATCACAAACATCTTGAATGCAGGTTGCATAATATCACCTAAGATCTTCACCAGTGTGTTAATCAAACCTCCCTGAGATGATCCGATTGTCTTTCCCAATAGCAGTCCGGCGCCTGTGACAGCAAGGCCTGGCAAAGATGCTATTAAAAGACTCACCCCAGGGTTGAATATCTTTCCGAACCGAAAACTAAATAGAATGAAGGGAACAAAAAAAACCAAATCTACAAGAGATATGATTATTACGGGCAGCATCAGTTGTATATGCACCTTCGCAACTATTGTAGATAATTTCCCAAAGAATACAAAGATTGCACCTAACGGACCCAGATCTAACCCGCCTGGCATCTGTTGTCCACTCATTAATGCTTCAGCGAATTTGCTAAAGAAGATCTCCCTTAATTCCTCCCTGCTCAAGGATAGAACCTGGTTTCCAGTGATGCCGAGGTTAATATTTATCTCAGGAAGAATCATCTCATTCTCGCCTGCAGTTCTTGCAAGTATGAGCATGCTCTCATATTGAGAGTCAAACATACTTCCAAATTGTGTCTCAATAATGTCAGCAGTTAAATTCTGAGCATTTTGGGGAGTAGCTACCATGAAAAATGCAAGGAAAGCTAAAGTTGGTATAAGAAAAAGCGTAAAAAGTATCCCGAAAACCCATTTAAGATCAATCCGCCATGAAGCTGTTCTTTTCTTCATTTTTTTCTCTCCCCAATAAATTTGATAAAAATTTTATCATTTATTTGAGGCTCATACCCTGACTGCTTCAAATATCCTTGCAAGTTTCCATCCTATCATATTAATTGAGCACCTCTTAAATGGCGACGTATCTCACAACACTTGCCCCCCTAATGGACCTGAATAGTTCAAATAAAAAGTAAAACTGTGGCTTCATAACCTGTCCCGGTTATCTCTTGAGCATCTTTAAGAGAGAAAATAGTTTTGTTTTCCACTTTCAGGCTCATAATAAGCTTAGAACCTATTGGACCCAGAGTCCTCTTTTCAATTCCCATCTTTCAAGCTTTTTAACCGGATTGGATTCTAAGACGGTTCTAGAACTTGATTTAAAAAAACTATCAGTGGGAATTCTAGCTAGACTGTACAGAAGATTTAACTGTCGCTGAACGGTAAAAATAATTGACTAATAAGGTATGCTTTAAGATACTTTTCTACGCATTGTTGGCAATGGAAGCATATAGTATCTGTGACAGGATTTTTAGTTGAGAATTCACCCTTGGCAGTCTTAAGGTCATTTTCCGCTTTAATTATCCATTTATGTATCTCGTCCTTCACACTGGCATTCCTTCTCTATTAGCAAAATAGGATATATTTCCTATTACATTCTTCATTTTCTCAAAATCGCTTTCCCCTCTAATGATGATATCATTTGGTATTCTCTTCTCTGCCAATCTAATTTGAATGTCAGCTATGATATCGCGTAACTCAGGGAAGGTAATAGTTTCTTTTATAATTATTAAAAAATCCCAATCTCTTTCAAACTGTATTTTCCCTTAATTTTATCTTCATGTTTTGCAATGATCACCTTTATTTCCTCAAGTGTTTTCACTGTCTTAACCCTCCATCAATCTTTTAAAAGATATGCTATACCTCTGCATATATCATCAATACATTTTAATAGTTATTATCCACTATTTTTGGAGAGAGCTCCAAAAGCCAGTGTTCTTCTTTTAATACCTTTTCACCGCTGATAAACTCTACGGGCTTTCTGAAAATAGGACCGCCAAAAACGAATGTGTGATACTCACCTTTCTCACCGCAAAGGTCAATATCACCTAATTTTTTTAAATCATCAATGAATTTATTGTCCACTTCCCTACCCAACCATTCCTTACCTAAAAAATCTGCATTTGTGGCAACTACAATTGCCTTAAATCCGCTGCTTATAAATTCATTCATCAACTCTTCCCTATCTTTTTTCCATAAAGGCAATATCGGTTTTATCCCTATATCTTTACAGACTCTTTCTACCCAATCGCGGTGTTCCTGAAGGTCAATATCACCAAAAACACCTGCTTGGATATCTTTGTTTTTTAACTCAGTTACGATTTTTTTGAATTCGGATTCATAATTTTCCCAGGTAGCTCTTCTTTGAACAACCGGAATTCCTATTGCTTGTGCCTGTAGATTTAATAGAGTTGAATTGATGCCGTGCGAACGAGAAAATATTCCGTCCTCCGACACCATATTTAGAAGATATTTGACTTTGATATTTTTAATTTTCATTGCTATATATAAAGAAATGGTACTGTCCTTCCCGCCACTCCAGCAAACAAAAGTATTCATCTTCCTCATTCCAATATACCCCCATAAATACAGTGGAAAGAATTATAATCCCTTCCACTGCAAATCTTTCATGGCATTAGATTATTTATCTAAGGTATAATTCTAAAAAATTTTTAATATTCATTTAATAATAAATTATGGTAGCAATATACATCCTTATAGCTGTAATCTCATTAGCTTTATTTTATCTTTTATTGTGCTACTTTCTATCTAATACCATTCTTTTTCTTAACCGCCAGCCTGTTCCTAAAAACCCTAAAGACTACAGCTTAGACTTTGAGAATATAGAGTTCAAAGCTTCTGATAACGTAACGCTCAGGGGTTGGTTAATCCCGGGATCTCTACATAAATTGATTATTATGACTCATGTGGGCGGTCTAACAAAGTACGGATCAACCACTGAATACCAAAGTATTTCCAAACTTTATAACAAAGAAATTGAATTTATAAAAACTGCCAGACATCTTCATAACAAAGGATACTGGGTATTAATGTTTGATTTTAGGAATCATGGAGAGAGCGATAAAAGTCCAAATGGCGGCAAAACAGGAGTCGGTTTGGAGGAGTATAAGGACATCGTTGCTGCTATGAATTTTATTAAAAACCGGGATGACTTAAAAGATTCAGAAATTGGTTTTTTAAGTTTTTGTATGGGTGCTAACTCAACCATTATTGGTATGAGTAAAGAACCAACTGTATTTGAGAAAGTCAAATGTCTAATGGCTGTTCAACCTATATCCATGGAGGTTTTTGTCAGGACCTACACAAAAATATTATTTACTTCAATCGGAGCAAAACTTCTTCTGCCCATGATCAAGAAATTTATAGATTGGCGCAGCGATTATCCTCTAGAAAAAATGTCACCTAAGGAATATGTCAAAGATTTAAAGACCCCAACCTTATATGTTCAAGCCAGAAACGATCCATGGACAGAATTGAGCGACATACAAAGCTTTTATGAGAACACCCCGGAACCCAAAGAATTTTACTGGATTGAAAATACAAAACACCGCTTTGAAAGCTACAGCTATTTTCAAGATAATCCTGAAAAAATGCTTGAATGGTTTGGAGGGTGGATGTAGCACAACACGATTGAAGATCGACTACTCGATGATACGGGTTGTCCCGGAGGCACTTCGCAAAGAAGGCAAACTTGAAGTCATGGGAACCGGGCGAGGGGTCTTGTGGCGGAAAAGGTGATAATATCCAATAAACGTGATAATAAACATGATAATATCTATGATCTCCCTGGCAATGAATACAAGATAATTTGGTCTAAGAACTATGTAGATGGCACCACTTAAAAGTTCGAAAATCGTCCCATCTCCCCAGCCAAATTGCCGTCAGGATCAATTAGGACAACTCCTCTGCCGCTTATGATATCCCGAAAAATCATATGCTCAAGAAGCTTCCTTTTGCCCTTACCGGTTGTACCAATGATGTGCATGTGGTCATATCTATCGCTGGTTCGGATTTTATAAGGGAGATTAAGCCAAAAGGGACTGACATTGCCCAAAACAATGTAGTTTTTTTATCAAAAAGCAAAAGTAGTGATAAAAAATCTATGAGGAACATAAAATTTCAAGTTTTTCTAATCTGCATTTAGCGAATTGCTCGGCTCTGCCGAACTTAGCGGCAAATTCTTTTTTATTTTAATCTTTCCAAAGCATTTTTCAATATCATTGTGGCTTTACAGTCATCCTCATTATATTCTAAGATTCTTTTTAAAATTGACTCATCTTTTGTTTCTAAATATTTATTGAACCACTGAATAGACAAAGCTCCCGATGGTGTTTCATCTCTCCAATTAAAGCCAAGATAAGTTGCTAATGCTTTTAAAGAATAGCTTCCAACAGGCCAATCTGTTTGCTTTTGTACAAGTTTATAGAGGTCAATCACATTTGGATTATCAAAAAACGCTTCGACATTTTCCAATGTAATTACATCGGGATAGTGCTTTTGCAGTTTTTTATAAGTAGTTTTTTCGTAGTGAGAGTAATAATAAACAGCAAAATCATCTTTTGGTAGCGATTCAATATACTTCCAAAATTTTTGCCAAATCTCTTTTTCTGCTTCGTCTGATATTTCAGTAGCAGTAAAATCAACAAACCGTTCCTTTTCTCCATTTCTTTCATAAACTCCATGCAAATAAACAAATTCTTGAGTGGGGTCATCTTCAATATCAAAAAATAGTTCATAATTTACTTGGGGGAAAATAATCGGATCATAAGCAATGGGTTTTTTGGTTTGATATAGTATTTTTGCTCGATTAAGCGACTTCTGAAGACTATCTTTCCCTATTCCATGCAAAAAATCCTTATTCCCGCTTTTTCTCTCTTCTTCTTTTTGTTGCATTACTTCTTCAACATCAATATCTAAAAATTCATCAATACTTTCAATAAATAAATCCTCATTGATTCTGTCTCGATTGCTTCTACCAAGATAAAAAACATTGGTTAAATCTTTTTTTTCTTCACACCATTTTTTGCAACTGTTGTACCACGTACAGAGGTTACAAATACTAGCCATTGCTGGCTTATTTTTGTCTTGGTTCTTCATTAAGAAATCGACATGTTTTTTGATTTTTTCGTAAAATTCCCACCAAGTTTCTTTGATTTTCAATCCCATTTGAGCTGTTAATTCATATCCGACTTCTTTTCCATGAATATCAATTATTTTCCCGCTGTTGTGAGTGGCAAGACCAAGTTTTTTAAGCAGTTCATTGTATAAGCAAAGCTGTACTGCATAATGTTTTTTGGGTTTGCCTTCATCTCCTGTTTCTTCGTCTGCGCCTTCATATCCCGTACCGGATTTAATATCAATAGGCATATATGAGTTGTCAGGCAATTTTTTCAAAAGATCGGGAATACCCAAAAGGTTTTCGTGTTTCAAAACTCCTTGATAAATCAAAGGTGTCTTGTTTTTCATTGCTTCAATTGTCTTTTGAAAACGCTCATCAATTGAACCCTCTTTCAAATCCAAAAAATCTCCGAGTTTGGAGACAATATTTTTTTCGTGCTTGACCCCCTTTTCCCACAAAAGCTCTATAAAAGGATTTGTCTCTTGGATTTTTTCTTCTTGCGGGCCATAAACATCACGCCACACTTTGTGCGGGCATTGAAGATAATCGTAGAGTTTTGAAGCTGTGATATAGGTCATAATTATTCAAGTGAAATTTTGTAGCTTGCCAATAAATCTAATTTTTCAGTTAGCTCTTTTTTGAGCTCTTCAACTTTTTCATATTTTTGAGCAATTTCTTGTTGCTTTTCGATATTGAAATTACCATTTGAGTTTATTGAAATATTGATTAAAACCTTTTGAATTTTCGATACTCCCCATTTATCTAAAAAAGAAAAACCATTAATGTATAATTATCTACCATTGTATATATAATTGATACACTCTTTTTTATAGTGGAAGCATCTATTTTTCCGTGATAATTCTTCGGTCTTTCGTTTTGCCCAATAATCATTCCACTGTCCATTTATCTTTAAAAGTCTTAACCTCAAAAGATTTGCTGCATTTCTCTCATACCAGCTCAT
>Ga0315293_10000888_pt1 | contig 28588 bp, 17 predicted proteins | sample YL17G13_20_MG_FD_203071 | JGI IMG/M metagenome (GOLD analysis project Ga0315293, IMG submission 203071) | Sediment microbial communities from Yellowstone Lake, YNP, Wyoming, USA - YL17G13_20 | ecosystem: Environmental > Aquatic > Freshwater > Lake > Sediment | place: USA: Wyoming | collected...
GAATAAAAAAGAGGCTCTCTTCAATGTTGCGTGGGCTCGAAGAGGAGGGGGAGAAGATCCGGAAACGTCCTCGCTCCCGACTCGGGTTTTTCACGCCGTTTCCTCGCCGTCCTTCTCGGCGGCTCAGAACTCGCCGCTTCTCCCGGAGGCGCTTACCTTTTTCGGGGCCCCTCTTGGCTACAAGAGGGGAAGGGGAGATGATATCTAAAAAAATTCTTAAAAGCGTCTCCGGAATTTAGATTTCATCAGGTAATTACGGGAGTGCGCCGGGAAGCTCAAACATGCTTCGCCGGCCGATCTCTTCCGGATCGGCTGTCCTCGAAGGACGGCTCGGAAAGGCTAATCGTCATGACCTCCGGTCACCCGCAACGGATGAAAATAGCCATTTTTTTGAACGCGATATATCGGCATATGGCTATTTTCAAGGTAAACCCTCCATGGTCGCTTCGGCCGTTACCGGATCTTCTCCTATCTCAATCTACACAACATGGAAGAGAGCCAAAAAAGAGAACACAGCAAAAAGGATGCGGGGGACGGGCCACGGCCCGCCCCCCGCCTAAAAATCCGCTTATCGGTCGGCGAACTTGAAGATCGTCAGATAGCCGTGCTGGCTGATCTTGGCGATGAGCTCTCCGCTGACTTTTTCCACGCTGTCGCTCGGCTGGTGGTAGTCCGAGGTCATGGCCGCCATGTAATACACGAACGGCTTCTTGACCTGGGCGAACGAAGCGTGGTCCGACCCGCCGCTGCCCACGCCGAGGGCGTTGCTCTGCAGGGCCAGGTCGAGCCCGACGTAATTGTTCATCTCCCGGGCGATGTCGGCGAACGGGGTGTTCTCGGTCAGGTTGACCGTGACGAACCAGGGTGCGCGGATTTTCTTGACCAGCGCTTCGGCCCCGGGGACCCCATAGCGCTGCAGCGTCCGGGCGATGGTCGCGTCGTCGTACGGCCGGCTGATCATGTCGTAGTTCAGATAGCCGATCGTCTTGTCCATCGGGAAGGCGGGATTGAGGGTGTAATAGCGGCTGCCGAGAAGGCCTTCCTCCTCGCCGGTCCACAGAGCGAACACGATCGAGCGCTTCGGTTTGACCGGATTGGTCGCGATCGCCTTGGCGATGTTCATGACCCCGATCGAGCCTGATCCGTTGTCGTCGGCGCCGTTCCAGATATAGTCCTGCCAGATCCCGTTGTGGTCGAAGTGGGCGCCCACGACGAAATATTCGTCCTTCAGCTTCGGGTCGCTGCCCTCGATGGTGCCGAGGACGTTGAAGGCCCGGACGAGAGCGGTCTTGGCCGTGGTGGTCATGGTGACCTCGGTCCCGGCCAGGTCCTTGGAGGCGGGTTTGAGCGTTTTCTCGATCTGGGCCTTGAAGTCGTCGATCTTCTGTCCGGTGACGCCGAGGATGGCATTGGCCATGTCCCGGGTGATGGTCATCGTCGGGACGCTGCTTCCGGCCATCGGCCCGCCGCCGCCCGTGACGCCGGGGATGGAGAGGCTGCCGCCGCGCTGGCGGTTGATGATCGGCCGGTCATCGTTGACGTGGCTGACCGCGGGCCGGGACATGTTCCGGAAGGTCGCCGCGTCATTGTTGATGTTGGCCACCTGGAAGATGGCGGCCGGTCCGAGCTTCTGAAGCTCTGTGATCTTGTTGAAGCGGGCGGGCTGTCCCGCGCCGCCTGGGCCTCTCTGGCCGCCGGCCGGGGCCGCCGGGAAGTACTTCTCCTTCAGCTCTTTTTTGGCCTGGAAAGGCGATTTGGGATCGTCTCGTCCGGGCGCTTCGGTCAGGACGATGACGATCTTGCCCTTGAGGTTGAGACCGGTGAGCTCGTCGAACTTGATCGAGGGCTCCTGGATGCCGTAGCCGACGAAGATGACCGGAGCGGTCATCGAGCCCATGCCGCCGCCTCCGCCGCCGCGGCCACCCATCGCTTGATAATCGACGCCCGAAGCGAATTCGCGGGTCTGGATGGCGCCGGCCTTATTGATGGTGAGGCTCAACGAGCTCTGGACATCGGAGGTCGATTTCAGGCCGAACTCCTGGAAGTAGGTCCGTTCGGGGGGGGTTGCCGGAGCTCCGCCGCGCTGGCCGCCGCCCATGCCGCGGCCGCCCCCGAAGCCGGGCATGTCGCCCGCGGGCTTGATGCCCCACATCTTGAAGAGCGACACAACGTAATCGGCTGCGATCATGTAGCCCTTGGTGCCGGTCTCACGTCCCTCGGTCCAGTCGGACGCGATGAACGTCAGCATGGCCATGGTGTCTTTGGCGTTGATGGCCTCGAAGCCGGCCTTATATCTATCGGGCACCGGCTGCGGCTTATCGACCAGGCTGAGAGCCTTTTGGACGTCCTCGAGCTTCATCTGCTGCTGTTGGGGCGGCATCTGCGCCTGCAGCGAGAAAATGAGGGCAAACACGAAAACCACGATCAGAAAATTTTTCCGCATGCGTCTCCTTTCATAGACGGTAAAATACCACTCTTTAGACGAAGGGACTTGGGAATTTCTTTCAATTTTTTTGCCAGGCTTGCCAGAGAGGGAGGCAGCCGGCAAGAAGGGCCGTTCCGACAGCGGAATAGACAACGCCCAACACGGGCCGGGGAACGGAGCTATGCCTCAAGAGGATCCCCGACGTCATCATCAGAGCCACGAGCAGCCAGGTCTTGGCCGAAAGAAAGCCGCCCAGGCACCTCCCGTCGCCGCGGGCAATGAGGCGGACGGTGTTCCGTTCGGCGAACTTCCGGATGATGAGGAATCCCTTGAACAAGCCAGCCGCGATGCCCCCGGCGGCGCAAAGGATCGAACCGGGGAACGGCGAGCCGAAGCACCAGAAAAGGCCGGCCGTGGCCAGGCCGCAACCGACGACCGTCCAGAGGGCCGCGGCGGCGAATAAATGCGTCCGGACACGGGCGGCGGGTTTCCAGCGTTCCGCCCAGTCCTTGAAACGGCTCATGATAATCTGATACTGTAGGCCTGAACCGAGACGGCTGTCAATATCGGTCCGAGAAAAGTATATCATCCATGCTTCCAAGGAAAATGACTTATTCTTGTCTAATAATATAGCGGATGAGTCTATTCAATCATGGAAGGCATCAAGGAGTAGAATATTTCAATGAGCAAGACAAAACGTGTTCTGTGGGCGGTTCTTTTGGGCTTTGGCCTGGTCGGTTTTGGTCTCGCGGCGGCGCAGCAAGCGCAGCCCGGCGGTTACCACCTGCTGAAGAAGATCGTCATCGGCGGCGAAGGCGGCTGGGACTACATGACCTTGGACGTCCAGACCCGTCTCCTCTACGTTTCGCATGGCAGCGCCTTCGAGATCGTCAACGTCGATACGGGCGCCAAGCTGGATCCCATCGCCAAATTGCAGGGCGTCCACGGCTGCGCCCTCGCGCCGGACAGGAACCGGGGCTACATCTCCAACGGCCGCGGCAACAGCGTGACCGTCTTCGATCTCAAGACGCGGCAGGTCCTCGAGGAAATCGCCGTCACCGGCAAGAACCCCGACTCCATCATGTATGACCCGTTCTCGGGGCGGGTCTTCACGTTCAACGGCGGGACCGCCAATGCGACGGCCATTGACGCGGCCACGAACAAGGTCGTCGGTACGGTCGACATCGGCGGCAAGCCCGAATTCGCCGTCACCGACGGCAAAGGGATCGTCTTCGTCAACAACGAGGACAAGAGCGAGGTCGTCTCCTTCGACGCCAAGACCCTCGAGGTCAAGAAACGCTGGTCGATCGCGCCCGGCGAAGGCCCGAGCGGGCTGGCCATCGACCTCAAGCACAAGCGCCTCTTCAGCGTCTGCGACAAGATCATGGTCGTCTCGGATTTCGAGAACGGCAAGGTCGTCACGACCATTCCGATCGGCGGCGGCCCCGACGCGGTCCGCTATGACCCCGAGACCGGGCTCGTCTTTTCCTCGAACGGCGAGGGCACGCTGACCGTGGTCCGCCAGGAATCGGCCGACAAATACAGCGTTCTCGAAACGGTCAAGACGGCTCCTCGCGGCCGGACGATGGAGCTCGATCCCAAAACGCACAACGTCTTCGTCGTGACCGCGGAATACGGGCCGGCGCCGGCCCCCACGAAGGAACAGCCGAAACCCCGTCCGACCCCGGTTCCGGGTTCGTTCCAGGTGCTCGTCTTCGGGAGATAATTTTTTCAGAGAGACAGACACGGATGTCATCCTGAGCGAAGCGAAGGATCTCATTCAACCTCGGGAAGTGTGCCTGACATCCCTCGAAAGAGAAGGGGCGGCCCTTCCAAGTTGACAGGCGTTCTCTCCTTGCGATAGAGTTCTTTCAATTTTCGTATTTCGCCTCAGGAGGATGGACCATGAGATCATGGATGCGCATCGCAAAATCGCTCTTAATGATGTTGATTTTTATCGCCGCGGCAGCGGCGGCCGTCGCCCAACCTTTTGACCAGAACTATTTCGGCGGCTTGCGCTGGCGTTCGATCGGGCCCTACCGCGGCGGCCGGACGCGAGCCGTTGCCGGCGTCCCGAGCCAGCCCAACGTTTTCTATATCGGCGTCTGCAACGGCGGTGTATGGAAGACGTCCGATTACGGCCGGACCTGGTATCCCATCTTCGACGATCAGCCGACCGGCTCGATCGGGGCGATCGCCGTCGCCCCCTCCGATCCGAACATCATCTATGTCGGGACCGGCGAAGGCCTGCAGCGCCCCGACCTCTCGGTGGGCGATGGTCTGTTCAAATCCATCGACGCGGGCAAGACCTGGACGCACCTCGGCCTGCGCGACGCCCAGCAGATCCCCCAGATCATCGTCGATCCTAAGAACCCCGACCGGCTGTTCGTCGCCGCTCTCGGCCATCCCTACGGCCAGAACGAGGAACGCGGCATCTTCCGCTCGACCGACGGCGGCCAGACGTTCCAGAAGGTGTTGGGGAAGGACGTGGACACGGGCGGTTCCGAGCTTGCCTTCGATCCCAAAGATTCCGATATCGTCTATGCCGCCCTATGGGAATCCCGGCAGGGTCCTTGGGAGAACGCGGCCTGGTCGGGGGCCGGCGGCGGCCTGTTCAAAACGAGCGACGGCGGTAAGACCTGGCAGCAGCTCGTTCCCGCCGGTATGGACGGCGTCGTTCAGGCCAACCTGGCCGTCGCCCCGAGCGACTCGCGCCGCATCTACGCGGCGATCGCCGTCGCCCGCGGCACGGGCCTCTTCCGCTCCGATGACGCGGGCGACACCTGGACGCGGCTGCCCGACTCGCGCCCTGCGGGCCGCATCGGCGGCGGCGATCTTCCCCGCCTCGCGGTCCATCCCAAGAACCCCGACATCGTCATCGTCACCAGCACGGTCTCCTGGAAATCGACCGATGGCGGAAAAACCTTCACCGGATTCCGCGGAGCGCCGGGCGGCGACGACTACCAGAACATCTGGATCAATCCCAATAACCCCGATATCATCCTGATGGCCAGCGACCAAGGCGCGATCATCACCGTTAACGGCGGCCGGACTTGGAGCTCCTGGTACAACCAGCCGTCCGCCCAGCTTTATCATGTCGCGGCCGACAACGACTTTCCTTATCGCGTCTATAGCGGGCAGCAGGAGAGCGGATCGGCCGGCGTCGCCAGCCGCGGTAACGACGGCCAGATCACCTTCCGCGAGTGGCATCCCGTCGGCGTCGACGAATATGGATATGCCGCTCCCGACCCGCTCGACCCGAACTTCGTCTACGGCGGCCGGAGCGTGACGCGCTATGACCGCCGCACCGGGCAGGTCCAGAACGTCGGGCCGAAGCCGGTCCGGTCGCCTGACGTCCGGACGGTGCGGACTCAGCCGGTCCTCTTCTCGCCGGTCGATCCGCACATCCTCTATTACGCTTCGAACACTTTATGGAAGACCGCTAACGGCGGGCAGAGCTGGCAGCAGATCAGCCCCGACCTGACCCGCAAAACGTGGGAGGTCCCGGCGAGCGTCGGCAAATATAGCAAGGAAACATCGGCCCAGCCGGCTCAGCGTGGCGTCATCTACACTATCGGTCCGTCCTACGTCGACGTCAACCGCATCTGGGTCGGCACCGACGACGGTCTCATCCATGTGACGGCCGACGGCGGCCTCCATTGGAAGGACGTGACTCCGCCGCAGCTCACGGCCTGGGCCAAGGTGTCGATCATCGACGCCGGCCGCTTCGACGCGCAGACTGCCTACGCCGCCATCAACACCCTCCGCCTCGACGACATGCGGCCGTACATCTACCGGACGCATGACGGCGGCAAGACCTGGACCCATATCACCAACGGGATTCCCGACGTCGCTCCGGTCAACGCCGTCCGCGAGGACCCGAAACGCAAAGGCCTGTTGTTCGCCGGCACGGAGCGCGAGATCTTCGTCTCGTTCGACGACGGCGACCACTGGCAGTCCCTCCGGCTGAACATGCCCGCGACGTCGATGCGCGACCTGATCGTCAAGGACGACGACCTGGTCGTCGCGACCCACGGCCGCGGATTCTGGATCCTCGACGACATTACTCCTCTGCGCCAGTTCAGCCAATCGCCCGATACGGCGGAGGCTATCCTCTTTCGCCCGCAGGTCGCCACGCGCGTCCGGTGGAACATGAACACCGACACGCCGCTCCCGCCGGACGAGCCGGCGGGGGAGAATCCGCCCGACGGCGCCGTCATCAACTACGCCCTGAAGACGGAAGCGTCGGGGCCGGTCATCTTGGAGATCTTCGATGGCGCCGGTAAGTTCGTCCGGCGCTATTCGAGCGCAGACCCCGTCGACAAGATCGATCCGGCGACGGCGCCAGTTCCTGTTTATTGGTATCGGCCGCCGCAGGTCCTTTCGACCGCTCCCGGCATGTGCCGCTTCATGTGGGATATGCACTATCAGCCCCTGACCGGAGGGGGCGGCCGGGGCGGGCTGCCCATCGCCGCGATCGCCCGCAACACCATCTCGCCGCCGAACTCGCCGTGGGTGGCGCCGGGAACGTACACCGTCAAACTGACGGTCAACGGCAGAACGTACACTCAACCGCTGACCGTGAGAATGGACCCGCGGGTGAAGACGCCGGCCGCCGCCCTCGAACAGCAGTCCACGCTGTCGAAGCAGTTGTATGATGGTGTCCTCGACTCGCAGGCCGCCTTGCGCCAGCTTCGCGCCATCCGAGCCCAGGTGAAGCCGCTCCAGGACAAGGCCGGGCAAGGGCCGGCGTTCCAGGCTTTAGCTGCGTTCGATCAGAAAGCCGCGGGGCTCGAGGGCGGGGGGGGGGGGGGGGGTCTGCGGGGGGGGGGGGGTGGCGGCGGAGTCGGCCCCGGCGCCGGCGGGGGGCAGGACACGCTGGCCGCGATCGGGAGCTCTATGACCTCGCTGATGAGCCTGCTCCAAGGCGCCGACGCCGTACCGACGAGCCAAGCGCTCGCGGCCGTTTCCGAGCGCCAGAAGGCCTTCGCGACTCTGATGGGGAAGTGGAACGCGTTCAAAACGCAAGACTTAGCGAATCTGAATACGCAGCTCAAAGCGGCTAATCTTTCGCCCATCGAGATCAAGGAGTGATCCTTTTTCTTGCCTTTATAGGCCGATTGCGCTATAAATAGAGGCCGCGTTTTCCGACCACGTGCCTGTAGCTCAGCTGGATAGAGCGACGGCCTCCGGAGCCGTAGGTCGGAGGTTCGAATCCTCTCAGGCACGCTCTTCTTTTTCCCTTATTTTGTTATAAAATCTCGCTCCGGACATTCCGGCTTACTTGCTCGTGATCAAGTTCCTCTTCCTCAATTCCTCGAGCGCCGACTTCCAATCGCCCGCCGCGCCCCAGATGTAGTAAGAAAAGTAACGAACCGTCTTCTGGTCAATGGGCACCCAGGGCTGGAATTCGGCGTAGTAGTGATTGGACTCCTGGTTGACCGGATGGTTCATCCACATATGCAGGAACTCGGGTTCGCCGACCGGGAACGCTCCGACGAAGGCGATATCCTCCTCCGTATCACGGCCGGCGTTCCAGCCTTCCTTGAGATACAACACCCGGCCGTAGTATTCCTCCGGCCGCATCCGGAATTCCTGGATTCCGTCGGTGGTCGGCACGAAGAAGGCGTCCTCGGTCCAATGGCGCTTGCCCAATTCCAGGATGGGCTGGGGGCCGAGCATGTTCAGCTCGGGATTCCGGAACTGGAGGGCGAAGCGGACCTCGACGAGAGGGGAATTCCCGTAGAGGGTGAAGATCTTTTCGAGCGCGTTGCCGTAATAGTCCGCCCTCATCCTGACCTGGACGTACGGGCCGCTTTTTTTAAGGATCTCCGTGCCGTAAACCTTGTGCGTTTCGATGCTGGCCTGACCCAGAAAATCCTCGAATCCGCCGTAGGGATAGAAGCCTCGTTCGCGGAACGGCTTCCGGTCGGTGGATTTTTCCTTCTCCGGCCAGAGCTTGAAGAAGATGTTGTCGTTCTTGTCCTTGACGATGTACTCGATGATGCGCGCCCCGATGGCCAGAAGCGTGACCCGCACCCGGTCGTTCTCCATCCGGACTTCATTCAGACCATCGCCGTTCAGATCGACCTCGGTCACGATCGCCTGGCCGGAGGGACCTTCGACGCCGAGCTGGCTCCAGTTTTCCGCGCCGAGGGCTTTGACCCGGACCCGGAACCGGCCGGGAGGAAGCGGAAGCTTGATCTGGAGCTCCCTGGATTCGCAGGGGGGAACCTGAGCGACCAGACGGGTCTCGTAGACTTTATCGGACGATGCGTCTTGCCGGACGACGGTCATCTCGACGGGGACTTTGGAGTCTTTCCCGAAATTGTAAATCGAAACCGGGTATTCGACGTCGGGGGATTGGCCGTAGAGAAGCTGATGGACCGAAATCGGCCGCGGCAAGTCGAGGACGGCCAGGGTTGCTTTTTTCCCGTCGTCCCATTCGAAGCTGACCTGGATCGGATTGACCCGGCCCGTCGCCGCGAGAGACGTTGTGATCTCGGCGGTCTTGAAAATCGTGTCTCCGGCCGGAACCGTCACTCGAAAACGTCGCTCTCCCCGGATGGAGATCTCGGAGGGAGGCTGTATGACGAGAGTCCCCGCGAGCGGCGTTCGGCCCGCATTCGTCACCTGGATCTCGAGCCGGTTTGGCGAAGCGGCCGCGGCCGTGATCCGGACCTGATCCCCGAAACGGCGCTCGAGATAAATCCGATCGAGCAGGAGCATTTGGAGGGCGCGGCGGAACATAGCCGGTCCGAGCATCTTGCCCAGGGGAAGGATGCCCACTTCGCGGCGGTCGAGAATGGCTCTGTACATCGCCTTCCGATCGAAGGCTGTCCCTTTGTCGGTGAAAAGGATCATGCACGGGGGGGCGTCCTCCCGGATCATGCCCGTCGGCAGGATGAAGGGCACGTTCTCGGCGTCGATCTGTTTTTTGTTGCCCTCGACGGCGATCATCCCGTCATAAGCGAACGAATCGCACTCCGCCGAAAAAACGGGGCGGAAGATGAATCCGCCCCGCTTTTTGACGAAGGTGATCCAATCGTCCTCCTTCGGGGTGTCCTGGATTTTGAATCCGTCCCAGTTCGACAATCCGAACCCGAGCGTTCCCAGGCTTTTCGAGGATTTTGCCGAGCCGACATCGGCGACAATGTCCAGACCGGCTTTCGACAGCCATTCCGGAAGCTGCTTCTTCAGCAGATAATCCATATACCCGTTGAAGGTGAACCAGTCGTTGCCCTGGCTCAACCCCTCGGCGATGACCTCCAGGGGATGGCCGGGAAAACAGGTGACGCTGTGGAGAAGTGTGCCCGTCGCGAACCAGCCGCGGTGAAAATCAAATTTTCGGACGACACTCTCCGCGTTCCGGATGAGGTCTTTGAGGCGCGATCGAACGGCGGGATCGTCCGACAGGACGGCGAAGATGCGCCGGGCGTCCTTGACCAGATAGAAGAGATGAACCGGCTTGAAACCGGCCGCATTGAATTGATGGCTTGTCAGCGTTGTCAGCTCGTCGGGAGCCGAGGCCAAGGCCGCGCCGAGGCGCCGGCCGCATTCTGAGGAGGCGTCGTCGTAGACCAGGAGATGGCTCTTGGACCGGCTTATGGACCTCGCGAGGGCGTCCGGCTCCGGATCGTTCAGTTCCTGATAAGGCGAGGAGAGAAGACCGTCGAGGAATCCCTCCATCATCCTGAGACCGGGGATGCCCAGCTCCTCCGCCATGTCGACCTTGTTCTGCAGGACGGATTTGGCGACGTCGGGGAGACTCATCTGGAAGAGATTGCCGTATTGAAAGGAGTCCCAGTAGAGGCTGTGCCAGTAGTTCGTATAACCGCTGAATCGGCCGGGACCGGTGATGAGGGCCCGGTCGGTCAACGCCAGTGCGGGCGGCTTAAAACCGGCCAAAGGATCCGGGGATTGCCGGCCGGAGAGCGAAACGGGGCCGGCGGATAAGATGAAAGAGGCAAGGATCAGAACCGTAAGAAACGGAACACGGTGAGTCATGGTCGCGCTCCTTGTCGGAAATTGCATTCGCGGTCGTCTGTATTATACTGATCTTGACCCGAGATTGGGATGCCTGCCTGGGAGGGCATCCGCGCGGATATTCGAAGAATGGCGGATGGACCGGGCGAATTGACGCCTCCTCCATTATCTGATAATCTTTGACCACGCTTAATTGAGAAAGGGGGTAGAAATGTCCATCACCTGCCCAAAATGCCATCTGTCCAACCCGGACACCTCCCGCTTTTGCAGTCACTGTTCAGCGTTGCTATCGTCATCTGAAAAAATATCCGATTTTCAGACCAGGACAATCCAGACGTCCATGAAAGAATCCGTCCTCAAAGGGATCTTTGCGGGAAGATACGAGATCATCGACGAGCTTGGCAGGGGAGGAATGGGGATCGTTTACAAGGCGAAGGATACCAAACTCGACCGAATCGTTGCCCTGAAGTTTCTTCCCCCTGAATGGACATATGATGTTCAGGCCAAAGAGCGCTTTATCAGGGAAGCCCGGGCCGCGGCTGCCTTGGATCACCCCCACATCTGCGCGGTCCACGAAATCGACGAAGCCGAAGGACGGATGTTCATCTCCATGGCCTTCGTCGAGGGCGAGAGTCTGAAAAGAAAAATCGAAGGGGGCCTTTTCAAGATCGAGGACGCCGTTAACATCGGCGCGCAGGCGGCCGCGGGCTTGAAAGAAGCCCATCTCAAAGGCATCGTTCACCGGGACATCAAGAGCGCCAACATCATGATCACCGAGGACGGCCAGGCGAAGATCCTGGATTTCGGCTTGGCCAAGGTCCGCGGCGGGGTGATGGTGACGAAAGAGGGCACCACGATGGGAACGGTCGCCTATATGTCGCCCGAACAGGCGCGAGGGGAGGACGTCGACCACCGCTCGGATATCTGGTCTCTTGGGGTGGTCCTCTATCAAAGCCTGACCGGGCAACTGCCCTTTCAAGGCGAACTTGACCAGGTGGTGCTCCATTCCATATTGCATAAAGAGCAGAAGCCGCTGCGGACGCTGCGGGCCGGCATTCCCGCCGCCTTGGAGCGAGTCGTCAGCCGGGCCCTTAATAAAAAACCGGAAGAGCGCTATCAAAGTGCGGACGAGATGCTCGCGGATTTGCTTTGGGTCAAGAAGGAAATCCAAGCCGGGTCGTTCGAAGAAGGACTTTCTTGGTTGGGTATCCTGGTCAAAAGACGCGTCCCTCAAATTTTGGGGCTCTATCTCCTGGCGTCTTTGGGCATTCTCCAGCTGGTGAAGTGGCTGGTGAACCGCTTCGTCCTGTCTTCCCATCTGCCGGATTTCAGCCTGGCCGTTTCACTGTCCCTGATTCCCACGGTCATGCTCTTAGCCTATTTTCACGGGAGACCCGGCCGGGGGAAATGGTTCAAGGCCGAGAAGATCGGGATTTCGGCCAATGTGTTGGCCTCGGCGGTTCTCCTTCTTTTCTTGTTCTATGGAAAAAGCCTGGGCGCGGCCACGACCACGGTCATATTGAAGAATGAAGAAGGGCAGACCGTCGAACGCGTCATCCCCAAGAGGGAATTTCTGAAGAGCTTCGCCCTTTTTTTCTTCGAGAATAAATCGGGAGATTCATCTCAGAATTGGCTTCAATATGCCGTCCCATTCCTTTTGAATTTCGACCTCTCTCAGGATCTCTTCGTTCAAGCCCAATCGGGATATCTTTTCTACAAAAAAATGAAGGATGCGGGATTTCAAGAAGGGATCGGATTGCCGTTGACCCTCAAAAGCAAGATCGCCCGTGACCTGCATATGAAGTACTTTGTCTCAGGATCATTCTCAAAAGCGGGAGAGGAGCTTTTAGTAGAGACCTCCATTTACGAAACAAAACGAGTGTCTGTGGTTGCCAAGCGAGATTTCAAGGGGCCGGATATTTTTAAGCTCGTGGATGACATGTCGCTGACGATCAGGCGCGATCTTGGGATTCCGGAACAACACATCAAGGACATCAAAGATCTGCCGGTTTCCGAAATCGCCACGCCTTCCCTTCAAGCCCTCAGGTCGTATGTCGACGGCGCCAATGCCATGATCTTCGACCAGAGCTGGGAAAAAGGCCTGAAAGAGATCGAGCGATCCGTCATCGAAGACCCCGCCTTTGCTTGTGCTTACTACGATATGCAGGTCCTTTATGTCTTTTTAAATCAGGGAGAAAAGAGAGAACAGGCCTTCAAATCCCTCATGCAGCATCTCTATAAATTGCCGGAGAGGGTGCAATTCCTGATGAAATCCGATTATTACTTTTTCAAGGAGGATTCGGAAAAACGGCTGGCCGTCGTGAAAATGATGGTCGAGCTGAGTCCGGACGATATCGCCGGTCATCTGGCGCTGGCGACCATTTACTCCCAAACGAATAAAAAAGAGGAAGCTCTGGCCGAGTTTCATCGCATCCTCGAGCTCGATCCCGAGAAACAGGATGCTCTCCTGTGGATCGGTTCTTACTACAAAGGAAAAGGGAAGTTCAAAGAGGCCCTGGAATACTACGAACGATATGCCCAACGATATCCCGACGACGTGACCTCCTATACGGTCATCGGAGGGCTGTATCGAACGCTCGGCGATTTTGAGCAGGCTAAGTCCTACTATAACAAAGCCCTTCTCCTCGAGCCGGAGAAAATTATCGTCCTCCTCACAGTGGCGAATATCGAATCCACCTTAGGCAATTTCGAGCGTTCAGAAGGAATGTATCTGGATGCTCTTAAAATCGCCAAAACCCCCAACGATAAAATGGGAGTGTACAACGCCCTGGCATCCGTTTATCAAACGCAGGGCCGATATCGGAAATCGCTCGAATATGTCGAACTTTCTCTGGAGGAGGGGAAAAAAATTCTGCCTCCGTTCTTCGCCTTGGTCAATAAAATCGAATTTTTGGACAAATATATCCTGGCCGGTCGAAAGGACGAAGCGTTCAAATTCATTGAAGATTTCAAATCCCAAGCGGCTCCGCCTTTTGATAAGGTAGTACCCATAGCCTATCTTGGTTATTATATTGAGGTCGAAGATGCCGATAAGGCGGCAAACGCGCTCAAAGAGGCTGAAGCCGCTATGCAAAGTCCGCTGTTCGAAAGTATGCGGGCTGATTTCCTTGAAGGTCGAGGTCAACTCCATGAATTGAAAGGGGAATATGAACAGGCGATCGCGGCGTATGAAAAATCACTGGAAGATAGGCCTACCTATCCCGATACCAATGTGCTTATTGGACGAACTTATCGAAAGCTCAAAGAGTTTAAAAAAGCCGAAGAATATCTACGAAAGAACTTAAAAACGAGCCCCTTTGATCCCGAACTGCATTACCAACTCTCCCTTCTCTATTTAGACATGAAAAACAATACAAAGGCTGCGGAACACCTGAACATCGCCCTGAATGTTTGGAAAAACGCGGACCCTGGATCGGCTAAGATCGAGGACGCCAGAAAGAGGCTGGCTGGGATAAAAGAGCCGGGGATTCCCTAAGCCCGATCTTCCTCCTCTCCCTCGTTTTCTTGACAAACGCCTGCCTCCGGTTCTATATTTACGGCTATCATGACGAGGGATTTCTCGTTTTCGGATCGCCGCGGCAGCATCCCTCACAAAAAAGGAAATAACGGCCATGACCGGAAGCGACGGCGGCCGGGGCCCCGGGCTTGCCTGGGGATCCACTTCCGCCGTACTCGCCCGTGGATAAAAGCCACGGGCGAGTGGCGAGCCGAAGGCTCGTCCCTTGACTCGACGCCGAGACCGAAGGCTGATCCCGTTTTGAGCGGGCGAGTGTGGTCGGATGGCCGAAAAGGAGGAATCAGATGAGATTTCGTTCGTGGCTTTTAGTGATCGGTTTGGTGGCTGTCCTAGGAGGCTTGGCTCTGGCCCAGACTCAGAAGCCGGCGAGCCCTCCCGGAACGGCGGCGACGCAAGTCAGCGGGAAGTACGTCCAGGTCCAGAACAATCAAAGATATCAAGGCGGCAAGTGGATCGAGATATCCTACGGCCGGCCGATCAAGCGCGAGCGCCAGAACGTGTTCGGCGCGGGCGCCGATTACGGCAAAACAGTGAGCGACGGATCGCCGGTCTGGCGGGCGGGGGCGAACCAGACAACAAAGCTCAAAACTGAAGTCCCGTTGATCTTCGAGGGCAAGACGCTCCCGGCCGGCGATTACAGCGTCTTCGTCGACCTGAAGGAGAAGGCCTGGACCCTCATCGTCTCCACGTGGCCCACGCAGGAGAAGTACGATCCGAAAAATAAGGAGGCCCTCTGGGGATCTTACGGCTACACGCCCGATAAGGACGTCCTCCGGGCCGCGATGAAGCTCGACACCCTGCCGTTCTCGATGGACCAGTTCACGATCGCCTTCATCGACATGACCGCGGTTGACGGGAGGCTGGCCATGATGTGGGACAAGACGATGGCCACCGTTCCGTTTAAAGTCGGGAGCTAGACAAGATCGATTTGCCGCAATAATCAGCAGACTCGATTGACAGGTCGCTTTCCGGAAGCGCGGCCCCTTCCGGTCGAAGGACGAGTTTAACATGAAGAAATGCCTTGCGGTCGTTTTTGGCTTGAGTTTGCTGCTTCCCATATCGCCCCGGGCCCAGCAGGGCCAGATCCCCGATTCCGGGGAATTGGAAATCGCCCTGCGCAGGCTCAACGTCCTCGGCAGCGCTCTTTTCATCGGAGCCCATCCGGACGATGAAAACACCTCCGTTTTGGCCTGTCTCTCGAAGGGCCGGAACCTGCGGACGGCCTATCTGTCCGTCACCCGAGGCGAAGGCGGCCAAAACCTGATCGGTTCGGAGAAAGGACCCGAGATCGGTCTCCTCCGGACGCAAGAGCTCATGTCGGCCCGGCGGATCGACGGGGCCGAACAGTTCTTTACCCGGGCCGTCGATTTCGGCTATTCGAAGACGGCCGATGAGACCTTTGAATTCTGGGGAAAGGACAAGATCCTCGGTGATATCGTCTGGGTGATCCGGAAGTTCCGGCCCGATGTGATCCTCACCCGTTTTACGCCCGAGAACGCCGGCGGACACGGCCACCATATCGCCGCCGGACTGCTGACCAAGGACGCGTTTATCGCGGCCGCCGACCCGAAGAGATTTCCCGAACAATTGAAATATGTTCCGGTCTGGAAGGCCAAGAGACTGCTGTGGAACACCTTCCGTTCTCCGCAGGCGGAGGCCAAGGTCCAGCTGCGGATCGATACGGGCGGCTACAATCCTTGGCTGGGAAAATCATACACGGAAATGGCCGGAGAGAGCCGATCCCAACACAAGAGCCAGGGATTCGGCTCGGCCGGGCGGCGGGGGGCTCAATCCGATTCCTTCGAGCTCATGGACGGAGATCCGGCGGCCACGGACATTTTCGACGGGATCGACATCACCTGGAATCGCCTTCCCGGAGGACGGGCCGTTGGGCTTCTGCTGGCCGAGACCTTGAAATCTTTTGATTCCGAACTTCCTTCAAGATCGATCCCCGGCTTGCTGGGCGTTTACGCGGAATTGAACAAGCTCGGCGAGGAGCCTTGGGCCAGGATTAAAAAGGACGAGCTGCTGCGGGTCATTCAAGCCTGTGCCGGGCTGTGGATGGAGGCCATCGCCGGCGATTATGCCGCCGCTCCGGGAGACACGATCCAAATCAGAACGACGCTCGTCAATCGGTCCGACCAGCCGATGACGCTTCACAGCCTCAGCGTTCCAGCCATCGCCCCGGACGCCATCCTTGATCGCTCACTCAAGAACAATGAGCCCGTGACCATCGAAAAAACGATTCTCATCCCCAAAGATTTTCCCCTCTCCCAGCCTTATTGGCTGGAGGCCCCTCATCAGGACGGCTTCTTTTTTATCCGCGAACAAAATGTCACCGGCCTGGCGGAGAACCCTCCCCCCATCGAAATCAAACTCGGCTTGGACGCCGGCGGAAAACTTCTGGAGTATTCCATCCCCTTGTCCTTCCGCTGGACGGACCAGGTGGACGGTGAACTGTATCGGCCTTTCGAGGTCCGGCCTCCCGTGACCCTCCAGGTCGAAGAAAAGGTCGGAATATTTGCGGGTGAAAATCCAAGGAAGATCAAAATCAAACTCAAGACCCACTCGCAAAATATCGCCGGGCAGGTCCGCCTCAAAGGTCCGGCTGTTTGGAAAATCAGCCCGGCCGCCATTCCCTTTTCTTTATCCGGCAAATCCGAAGAGATCGAGGTCACCTTTGACGTCACCCCTCCGAAAAACGCGGCTGAGGCCGACCTGATTGCGGAGGCCGAGTTCGGCGGAGAAAAATCGAGCCGGGCGTTGGTCGAAATTTCTTACCCCCATATTCATCGGCAGGTTTATTTCCCCGCGAGCCGGCTCCGGGTCGTCAAGCTGGATGTTAAAACCCTGGGGAGAAAAGTCGGTTATATCATGGGGGCCGGGGACGAGGTCCCCGATGCCCTGCGCAACCTCGGGTATGACGTGATCCAGCTGAGCGATGGGATGCTCGAAAACGAGGACCTTTCCCAATTCGACGCCATCGTTGCCGGCGTCAGGGCCTATAATACGCGGGACCGCCTCAGGCTTATCAAAGACAAGCTTCTCCGATACGTTGAACGCGGGGGGAACCTCGTCGTCCAATATAATGTGTCCTCAAACCAGTTGACCGACCGGATCGGTCCGTATCCTTTAACCATCGGACGGGACCGGGTGAACGTGGAAAACGCGCCGATCACCTTTCTCGCCCCTGACCATCCGCTTTTAAATATCCCCAACAAGATCACTTCCAAGGATTTCGAAGGGTGGGTTCAAGAGCGAGGCTTATATTTCGCTTCTCAGTGGGACGATAAATATGAGACGGTTCTCTCGTCCCACGATCCGGGGGAACCCGATAAAAAAGGCGGTCTCCTCTATGCTCGCTATGGCCGGGGGGTCTTCATCTACACCGCCCTGGCCTGGTTTCGGCAATTGCCCGAGGGCGTGCCTGGCGCGTATCGACTTTTTGCCAACCTGATTTCGGCGGGGAAAACCACTGGAAAAAGCACCGACGGAAAAAACTGAGAAGGACCGGGACCGGCCGCCGTTCTTCTCATCGTGGAATCGCTTGTATGCCCTCGTCCTGTTGAACCTGGCCTTTCAGATCTTCCTTTTCTATCTTTTCACCAAAGTTTTCAAATGATGGCGATCCCGATGAGAAACCTGCCGCGCCTTCCGCGTCTGGTTCACGACTATTTTTATGATTACGGCAAGGTCGATGAATTTTACAACGGCGACTTTCGGGATTTCGCCGTTTTCGAGCGTCAGACGGAGAGAACGATCGCCCGTCCTTTGCCGCGGAAATCCCTGGCCGAGGTTTTGACCGAGCAAAACCAAAGCTACGGCTGCGGATCCCGGACGCTCGGCACTATCAAAAAAATAGCCGAGGAGCAGGCTTGCGCCGTCGTCACCGGACAGCAGGTCGGGTTGTTTTCGGGGCCGCTCTACACGATCTATAAAGCCTTGACCGCGATCAAACTCGCCGAAGACCTCAATCAACGCGGTCTCGGATGCTTCGTGCCGGTCTTTTGGCTGGCTTCGGACGATCACGATCTGGCCGAGATCGATCATATCGTCCTGCTGGATAAGGATCATCGATTGGAAAACGTCCGTTGCCCGATGCCCTCCGGCGAAGCCAAGATCCCGGCTTCGAACGTTATCTTGCCGCCGGACATTTCGGACTGTCTCCGGCGGCTCGAGGATTTCACCCGGGATTCCGAGTTCAAAGCGGGCATCATCGAACAACTGGCCGACGCCTACCGGCCCGGCCGGTCGTTGGTCGAGGCTTTCGCCCGATGGATGACCCGGCTGTTCGCGTCCTCCGGACTGATCTTTATAGACGCCGGCCATCCGAGCTTCAGGGCCCTGGGGAAAGAGGTTTTTTATCGAGAGATCGCCGAGGAGTCGCCTTCGACCCGGGCCGCCCTGGCGACGTCTGAAAAATTGCGCCGGGCCGGATACGATGAGCAAATCCACCTCCACGAACGGATCCTCAATGTTTTTTATGCCGAACAGGGACGGCGGACCATTCAACTGAACGCAACCGGTTTCGAGATCAAAGATCCGCCCCAAGCGTTCCTCAAAGAAGAGCTTTTGGCTCTGGCGACGGAAAAACCGTTCCTATTCAGCCCGAATGTCCTGCTCCGCCCCTTGTATCAGGACGCCCTTCTGCCGACGGTCGCCTACATCGGCGGGCCGGGAGAGATCGCCTATTTCGCCCAGCTGAAGGGGGTCTACGAACGGTTTCGATTGCCGATGCCGGTGATCTATCCGCGGAAAAGCGTGACCATCGTCGAAAAGAAAATGGATCGCATCCTGAAGAAATATGGCCTGACAATTCCCGATATCTGGTCGAAAGCGGATCACATCATCCCCGAGGCTGCTAAGGCCGCCATCCCCGAATCCATGGAGATGGGCCTGCGGCTCGCCCGGTCGCACCTTGACCAGGATTTTGAATCCCTGGCGGGCGAGATCGCCGCCTTCGAACCGACCCTGAAAAATTCCGCCGGCCTCGCTCAGGGGAGAATGCATCAGCAATGGAGCTTTCTGGAAAAGAAGATCCTGCAGGCGGCGAAGAAACGGAACGAGATCGCGGTTCAGCAGCTTCGCCAGGCCATCGACAATCTCTATCCGAACCGAAACCTGCAGGAACGGGTGTTCAACATCGTGCCCTATCTCATAAAATACGGCCCGGCCTTCATGGACAAGCTTGACCAGGCCGTCGAGATCGATGAACATGATCATCAGATCATGACGATGGGATAGGATCCCTTCGTTCAAGGAGACGGCTATGGAATTGGATGCTCTAGCGTTTGGGGCGCATGCCGACGACGTGGAAATTACCTGCGGCGGGACGATCATCAAATTGGCCGCGCAGGGCTATAAGACCGGAGTCATCGCCCTGACCCGAGGTGAAATGGCTACCCGCGGCACTCCCGAAATCCGAGCCGAGGAGTTCAAGAAGTCGGCGGAGATCATGGGCTTAGCCGTGCATAAGATGCTCGATATTCCCGACGGCCGGGTCGAGGTCACTTGGGAGAACAAGCTCAAGATCATCGCCGAAATACGCGCCCATAAGCCAAGGATCATTTTCGCCCCCTATTGGGTCGAGCGTCACCCGGATCATGAAAAAACGTCTCATCTCGTGCGCGAATCGGCCTACCTTTCGGGATTGAAAAAAATCGAGACGGGGCATGACGCCTTTCGACCTCTGAGGGTCGTTTTTTACCAGAGCCGGTTCGAGTTCACGCCCTCGTTCGTTATCGATACGTCCGGCTTCCATGACCGAAAGATGAGCGCGATCATGGCCTATCAATCCCAGTTCCATCGCCCGGATCGGGCAGGATCCAAACCCGGGTCCGAGGAAACGTCCCTCAACCGGCCCGAATTCCTGGACCATATCGAGATCCGGGACAGGAGATACGGAGCACAGATCGGCGCGAAATATGGGGAGCCATTTCTCGTCCGCGAAGCCCTGAAAGTGGAAGATCCGGTGGCGTTCTTCGGGCAGGAATCATTATGGACGATCCCCTGATCTTCGGCGGTCGGGCGCAGGCCCCGGAAAGGATCTTCGGATGAACATCGGCATCGTTTGCTATCCCACTCATGGCGGGAGCGGGGTCGTGGCCTCGGAATTGGCGATCGGCCTGGCTCACAAAGGGCATGAGGTCCATATCGTCAGCTATGCGCCGCCGTTCCGTTTGCGCGCCTTCCATCAGAACATCTTTATTCACGAGGTCGACGTCGCATCCTATCCCTTGTTCAAGTTCCCCTCGTACGAGCTGGGGCTGGCCGCTAAATTGGTCGAACTGGCGGAGATCCATCATCTCGACCTCATTCATGCCCATTACGCCCTCCCCCATGCGGCCAGCGCCTATTTGGCCAAACAGATCTTCAATGCCCGGCGGCTCAAGACGGTCACCACCCTCCACGGCACGGATATCACCCTGGTCGGGGCCGACCCGTCGTTCCGCCGGGTGGTCAAATTCGCCATCGAGAAATCGGACGGTGTCACGGCGGTGTCCCATTATCTGAAGAACCGCACGATCGAGGAATTCGATATCCGCCGCGAGATCCGGGTCATTTATAATTTCATCGACCCGGGGCGGCCGGCACGGAATCGCGGCCTGTGCGCGAGAGAGGCGTTCGCTCCCAAGGGTGAGAAGATCTTGATGCACGCCTCGAATTTCCGCCCGGTCAAAAGGGTCGGAGATGTCGTCCGGATTTTCGCCCGGGTTCGCACCCGAACCCCGGCCAAGCTCCTCTTGGTCGGCGAAGGGCCCGATCGTCCCTTCGTCCAGCAGCTGGTGGGCGAGATGGGTCTCGGCTCCGACGTTCATTTTCTTGGGGAGCAGGATCAGTTGGAGCCGTTGTTCTTCTGCGCCGACCTGTTCCTCCTGCCCAGCGAACAGGAGAGCTTCGGGTTGACGGCCCTGGAGGCCATGAATTGCGGTGTCCCCGTGATCAGCACGGATATCGGCGGATTGCCCGAGGTCATTGTCCACGGAGAGACGGGATATTTGCTCCCCGTCGGCGATATCGCGGGCATGGCCGCGAAAGCCGTTGAACTCCTGAGCGATCCGGCTGCGCATGACCTTTTCAAAACGCGGGCGCGGCGGCGCGCCGAACAATTCTTCGACGCCGCCCGGATCATCCCTCAATACGAGGCTTTCTATAAGGAAATCATAAACTCCTAGCCCATGGGTGCCCTCGACTGGATCGTCCTGAGTTCCTTTCTCCTGTTCGTGGCCGTCTACGGCGTTTGGAAAACCCGCGGTAAAAAAGACGTCCAAGGCTATTTTCTGGCGAACAAATCGACGCCGTGGTGGGCCATCACGATTTCGATCATGGCCACCCAGGCCAGCGCCATCACCTTCCTGTCCACTCCGGGACAGGCCTACGTGGACGGCATGCGGTTCGTCCAGTTCTATTTCGGTTTGCCCATCGCCATGGTCGTTCTGTCCATCACCGCCGTTCCCATCTTCCATCGACTCAAAGTCTACACGGCCTACGAATACTTGGAACAGCGCTTTGATCTGAAAAACCGGGTTTTGGGGAGCGTTCTCTTCCTCATCCAACGGGGGCTCGCCGCCGGATTCACGATCTTGGCCCCGGCCCTGGTCATTTCCGTCATTCTGGGATGGGATTTCCGTCTGACGATCCTGATGACCGGAGGCCTGGTGATCCTCTACACGGCTGCCGGGGGGACGGAGGCGGTCAGCAAAACGCAGCTCCTCCAAATGATCATCATTTCGGTGGGGATGGGGATGGCGCTCTTCATGATTTTCCGCCGTCTGCCGCCCGAGATCTCTTTGGACAAGGCCCTTCACGTGGCCGGAAAGCTCGGACGCCTGAACGTCGTCAATTTCGCCTTCGATTGGAAGGACCGCTATAATTTTTGGTCGGGACTCATCGGGGGAGCGTTCGTCGCCCTTGCTTATTTCGGGACGGACCAGTCCCAGGTCCAGCGCTATCTGTCCGGACGATCGGTCGCCCAGATCCGGGTCGGGCTCCTCGCCAACGGCGTGCTGAAGGTCCCCATGCAGTTCCTCATTCTTTTCATCGGGGCCATGGTCTTCGTTTTTTATCAATTCGTCACGCCGCCGTTGTTCTTCAATCCGGTCGAGACCGCAGCCGTGAAAAGCAGTCCCTACGCGGAGGCCTACGCGAACCTGGAAGCGGACCAGGCTCGCTTGAACGGGGAAAAGCGGGAATCCCTCAGGAAAATGCTGGCCGCGATCGATGCCCGAAGCGACGCGGACCTGGCCGGCGCTTCTCAAGAGCTCCAACGAACGAGGGAAGCGGAACTCGGCCTCCGGCGCGGCGCCATCCAGCTCATCAAGAAACGGAATCCCCTGGCCGAGACCAACGACACCAATTACATTTTTTTAAGTTTCGTGACCCGGTTTTTGCCGGTGGGACTCGTCGGGCTGATCCTGGCGGCGATCCTCTCGGCCTCGATGTCGGCCTCATCCGCCGAACTCAATGCCTTGGCCTCGGTCACGGTGATTGATATCTACAAACGGATCGTCCGGAAAAACGCTTCGGACCGGCACTATCTCATCGCTTCGAAAATAGCCACGGTCTTTTGGGGAATTTACGCCATCTGTTTCGCCCAGTTCGCCAACCATCTCGGCTCTTTGATCGAGGCCGTGAATATTTTGGGGTCCCTCTTTTACGGCACGATCCTGGGAATGTTTCTCGTTGCCTTCTATTTCAAAAAGATCGGCGGCCGGGCCACGTTCATCGCCGCGATCGTCGCCGAATTGGCCGTCTTGGCCTGTTATTTTTTTACGAAGATCCCTTACCTGTGGTTCAATGTCATCGGCTGTTTGATCCTCATCGCCGTGGCGAATTCATTGAACCCCCTGTTCACTGCGAAAAAACAGGCAACGGCTTGAACGCAAAAACTGGGGTCGCGTCTACAATCGACCGCTTTTTTGTGATGAATTGTAGACGCGACCCCAATTATTCGTCCCTTGCGTAAGTGACGCCGGCCGTCTTCAGCAAGTTGCGGTATTCCGCGTCGGAGAGTTCGTCCTTGATCACGGCCGTCACTGGCTTCGATAAAAAGCGTTTCTCGTTGATCTCGTCGATCAGGCTGGTGATCCGGATGTAGGTCTTGGCTGGAGCTTTATCGACGGCGACCGTCACCGTCTCGTCCCGAATGACGATGGCCCGGACCTCGGGCAGGGCCGAGACTTTTTTGACGAAGGCCTTGAGTCTTCGCTGCTGTCGGTTGCGCAGGGCCCGGTAGATGAAAAAAAACGTGACCGCCGGCCCGATCATGTTCCCCCATTGGAGCTTCGTGAGTAAAAATACGGCCGAAACGATGATAGCGGCGGCCAGGATGGCCACCCCCTTGGTCCCATAAGGGAACGATGATTTGAGCCACTCGAGCCAGCCCAACAAACGCGTCCCGGCCGGCAGTCCGGTCCTCGTCCCGCTCTCGAGCTCCCGTTTCACCCCTTTGAGATCGTCGGCCAGGGCGTGAGCGTTCGGATAGCGGTCCTCGCGCCGCTTGCGCAGACAGCGGGTGATGATCCGGTGGAGCTGAGGAGGGATGTTTTTCTTGACCAAGGTCACCGGTTTGGGTTCCTCGAAGGCGATCGAATGCATGGTGTCCAGAGGTGTGTCGCCTTTGAACGGCCTCTCTCCCGCGACCATCTCGTAGAGGACGATGCCGAAGGAGAAAATGTCGCTGGCCGGGCTCAGCGCCTGTCCCCGGGCCTGCTCCGGGCTCATGTAGGTGAGGGTCCCCATCACCGCTCCGGGCATGGTCTGGGTCCTGTCTTGGGTCCTCGTCTGGGTGATGTCCGCGGGATCGGCCGCCGCCTCATCCATGTCCGTGTCGGCCTCGAGCAGTTTGGCCAGCCCGAAATCGAGAAGCTTGGCGTGGCCGTCCTTCGTAACCATGATGTTGTCCGATTTGATGTCGCGATGGATGATGCCGGAGTCGTGGGCCTTGGCCAGCCCTTCGGCGACCTGGTAGGCGATCTCGACCGCCCCGATGAGGTCCAGCTCGCCGTCCCGGATCAGGCGGCTGATCGTCCGGCCGTCGATATACTCCATGGCGATGAAGGTCGTCCCGTCGACCTCGTCGATGTCGTAGACCTGGGCGATGGCGGGGTGGGTGAGGGCCGCCGCGGCGCGGGCCTCCCTGAGGAACCGGATTTTTCTGTTCGGGTCGGAGACGAGCTCCGGCTTGAGCAGCTTAATGGCCACCAGCCGCTGGAGCTTGGTGTCTCGGGCGAGGTAGACGATGCCCATGCCCCCGGTGCCGAGAGTGCTCTCGATCGTGTAATGTTTCAGTGTCTGGACCATGGTCCGTTTCACCCGCCTAGACAGGATGAATCATTTAATATCATAGGACCCCCGCAGGGTCAACCGACCTTTAACTACTGGACTAGAAACTGGGGTCGCGTCTACAATCTGCCTTTTTTTTGCGGCGAATTGTAGACGCGACCCCAACCGTATGATAAATTAACTCCGAGCGCTCCGCTGATCATCATGAACAGCAAAAAAAGGATCTTCGTTTCCCTTTCCATCTTTGTCCTGGTCTTTGCCATCGGCGTCGCCGGCTTCAAGATCTTCGGCGGCCGCGAATGGTCCTTTCTCGACAGCGTTTATATGACGATCATCACCGCCGCCACGATCGGCTACGGCGAGGTGCACGACCTAAGCCTCAATCCGGCCGCCCGCACGTTCGGGATCATTTATATCGTCGTCTGCCTGGGCACGATCGCCTACGCCGTCTCGTCCATCACAGCCTTCGTCGTGGAAGGGGAGCTCAAGAACATCCTCGGGAGAAGAAAAATGGAAAAGGAAATCGCCCGGCTTCAGGACCACTATATCGTCTGCGGCGCGGACGAGACAGCTCAGTCCATCATCAAGGAATTGGTCGCGACGCAGAAAAAGTTTGTGGTCGTCGATCCGGCCAGGGAAAAGCTCGACAAGCTGGCCGCCCTCGTCGGTGCCGTGATCCATATCCACGGGGACGCGGCCGACGACGCCGTCCTCCAGAAGGCCGGCATCGAGCGGGCCAAGGGGCTCGTCTCCTGCCTTCCGACGGACGAGGCCAACCTTTTCGTAACCATCAGCGCGCGCAGTCTGAACCCGAACCTCCGGATCGTGGCCAAAGGGATCGACGTCAACTCCCACAAGAAGATGATCAAGGCAGGCGCGGACAGCGTCATCTCGCCGACCTTTATCGGCGGCATGCGCATGGTCTCGGAGATGATCCGGCCGGCGACGACGACGTTCCTCGACATGATGCTCCGCGAGCGGGAGCGCGTCCTACGCTTCGACGAGGTGATCGTCGGGCCGGGGTCGGCCCTGGCCGGAAAGACGATCGAAGAATCGAAACTCGAGGAAAAGAGCGGGGCCCTGCTGGTCGCCCTCCGCCGGGGCGGGGCCAAGGAGTTCGATTTCAACCCGCCCAAAACGACCAAGCTGGCCGAAAAGGACGTCCTCGTCTTCATCGCCAGTCCGGAGATGATCCAGGGGCTGGAAAAGATCGCCGGCTGAGGGAAAGCCTTATCGATATTCGCCGTCCCACAAAGCCCTAAGGAATTCCTGGTAGGGGAGGATCGCGATCCCTTCCTCCGTTCGAGGTGTTTTTTCCAGACAGACACAAAGGGCTCGTTTCAGTTTTGTTTCCTCTCCGAAAGCCCGCAAGGATTTAAGATCCCGGGCCGATACACTGTTCTTAGCCTTGACCTCAACGGCGGTATGATCCCCGATGATGAAGTCCACCTCGAATCCCGAGGTCGACCTCCAGTAACTGAGCGGTTCTCCGGAAACATAGTCGGAATGGCTCACGAGTTCGTGGAAGAGATAGGTCTCGAACGCTCCGCCGAATTCTGGAGTGGCAGGGCGAACGACCCGGTTCTGGAGCGAACTCACCACGCCTACGTCGAAGAAATAATACTTCGACGAGGCGATCGGTTTTCTCCAGGTCGTCTTTCGCCATGATGAGAGTTCATGCAGGACGAGAGTATCCTTAAGAACCTCGAAATATTCATGGACCGTCGTACGGGCGACTTGGGCGTCGTTGGAAACGTTGGTGAAATTGACGATGGTTCCGTTACATTGTGCCGCGATTTTCAGGAACCGGGTGAACGCCGGGATATTGCGCGCCGCCCCTTCGGCCGCGATCTCCTGTTCGAGGTACGTTCCGGCGTAGGCCTGGAGGTCGGCTTGGGGATCATCCGAAAAATAGATGGACGGGAGCAGGCCCCGTTCGATCGCTAAACCCAGATCGAATCGGGTTCCGAGCTCCTTCCAGGTCAAAGGGTGAAGATGTTTCGTTCGCGCCCGGCCGCCGAGCAGATTGACGCCTCCACGGCGGAGTTTTCTGGCGCTCGATCCCGTGAGAAGGAATTTTACGCCTTTGGTTTCTATGAGGCGATGGACTTCGTTGAGAAGGATCGGGAGCCGTTGGATCTCGTCGATCACCACGGTTCGGTCTCCCGGGCCAAGCTCTTCAGCGAGACGGCTGGGATTATAGCTCAGCGCGAGATAGGCAGCTGAATCGAGAAGATCGTATATCTTCACGTCTTTTAGAGATTTTTTAATCAGCGATGTCTTACCGGTCTGTCTCGGTCCAAAAAGGAAGTGGGAGCGCTTCGCCAAGAGGGCGGAAAGATCGAGCTGCCGCGGAACCCATTCCGAAGCAATTATGTCTTGTGTCGCCATTGTCGTCAAATATCATGACATATGACGATACGATTGTCAAATATCATCATTCCATGGGAAAATCTCCTCTTTCCGGCGTCTTTTCTTGTTGAGGCCTATCGATCCCATGAGTCCGCGCCAGCAGGACGGCCCGGTCAAGCGGCCATTATCCGCAAGATCATCGGGGACAAACCCTTGGAAAAGATCAGTCTCGACGATTTCGCCGCTCTCGACAGGGGTCTTCGGCGGATGGCCAAGCCCCGCTCCGAAGCGACGATCAACCACTATTGCAAGACGCTCAAAGCCCTGTTCAATTACGCGATCCGAAGGAAGAAGTTCATCGGCGAGAATCCGGTCAAGGAGGTCCGGCCGTATGTCGTGGACGAGAGGCGGCGGGCTTACAGCGAGGAGGAGATGAAGCGGATCCTGGACGCGGCCGCTGCGATCGCCCGCGAGGCGAAGCCCAACTCGGGGATGCAGGCCCAAGCCTATCGGTTCGTCCTTCTGCTCTACCTGACCGGGATGAGGGCGGGGGAGGTGACGAACCTTCGCTGGGACAACGTCGGACCGGATGCCATCCGGCTGAGGCGGAGCGAGACCAAACAGCGCCGGAACAAGATCGTCCCTATCACAGCCGAGATCCAGGCCGTCTTGGACGAGCTGGCCGGGATGCGAAAAAACGAATACGTCCTGCCTTTCCGGCGCCGGGGTCAGGGACCGATCCCGCCGTCCTGGATCCACCCCGTGATGTGCAAGATCAGGGGGCGGAGCGGGATCAAAGACTTCATTTTCCACAATCTCCGGCATACGGCCTCGACGATCATGGTCGCCCAGGCGATCGGGCGGGGAGCCAATCTGGCCGACATCATGAGCGTCCTCGGCCATTCGAGGACCGAGACGACGCTCCGGTACACCCACAGCAGCCTGGAGCGAATGAAAATTGCCCTGGAGACCATCCCCAAGACCGGATATAACATGGGGAGCACGAAAAACGCGTCGCCGAGATCAGGAGCCGCTCCAGGGGAAGATGAGCCGACCGAAACGAACTAGAACGTTTGACAAGAAAGCCTGCCTCGGCTAGAATATGCGCCTTCTCTGCGGCCCGTTAGCTCAATTGGTAGAGCAGCAGACTCTTAATCTGCGGGTTGTAGGTTCGAGTCCTACACGGGTCAATCCCTTTCTCCCTGAAGTTTCAATCACTTACTCTGATTTTTCTTTTTTGCCTGAGTTAGTAAAACTGAGCCATTTTTAGCGGTTTTGTCCCCGCCGTGTCCCCACGAATTTTTGGCACACCGGTGGCAATGGTCTGGTTTTCGCTTCCACACACGATCTTGAACTCACCAAGTTTGTTGCTGACGCCTATATCAATTACCATTTCCAAGAAGAGATTGGTGAACACGGACTTCTTTTTAATTATCAATTACGCGAAGGTCCGTCCGAAACCGGGAACGCCATCAAACTCCTGCGCCACAAGTAAGTGGATTTTCTGGTGACCGTGGACCGGAAGCCCTGGTTCGCCGTTGAGGACAAGCTGAAAATTCCGCTTCACCGCCGCGGTGGCGCGTAGAACGTGTCGGGATTTGACGTATAGACGGCTCCGGCGAAAATCTCTTCGTTACCCCCCGCGAATTTTGTTGGTTTCGACGCTCCCTTGGGCACGAGGACAAGCTGGCTTATCGTGTGGTGTTCGAACGAGCGCTGGTCGTTGCCCATCTTGAAGAAGAACGCATTTTTCAGGATGAACGGCTTCCACTCCGCGAAGACCGCGTCTCCGGCGCTGCAGACGACCGGTCGGTCGGCGGCCAGCGCGGCCTGGAGTTCGATCCCGCTCAAAGGAACGCCGGCGAGCTCGCCGATGGCTCCGTACTGGCCGTCGGCCAGGACCCACTTGCTAAACTCGTCGAGCCAAACTTCGGCCACGGAATGGGCCTCGCTCCGCGTCTCGACGTCGCGGGGCAGCAGATTGACGACGCGCGCCGGCATGC
>Ga0315293_10000892_pt1 | contig 28538 bp, 30 predicted proteins | sample YL17G13_20_MG_FD_203071 | JGI IMG/M metagenome (GOLD analysis project Ga0315293, IMG submission 203071) | Sediment microbial communities from Yellowstone Lake, YNP, Wyoming, USA - YL17G13_20 | ecosystem: Environmental > Aquatic > Freshwater > Lake > Sediment | place: USA: Wyoming | collected...
TGAAAAGGGGCCCAACTCTCTGTTGAACCAGAGTGAGGCCAGTCTAATCCGAGTCCGGTTTTCTGCCGTTAGCGGCCAGCGCTTTCAGCACGCCGCACTTCCGGGCACCAACAGCGGACCTATCACTCGCTAGGTACGGCGCGGCACGATCAGCTTGGCCACGAGGACTTGCACCACTTCGTCTCGCTGATTGCGCGTGACGATCCGCACTAAGGCCACTCCACGATCCGGCCGAGACTCCACCACGCTCTGCGGCGCGGCGCCTTGCAAGCTTGCCGTGGCCTCCTGGTCGCTCATGGTTGCCATCTGCGCAGTTGCGATGGAGACGCCGGCGAGGACGAAACTTAGGACGAGCAAAACTCGGTTGAGCTGCATCTGTTTTTCTCCCTGGGTCCGAACCCAATCAGGTTGTTGCGACCCCGATTAAACGGCATCTTCCATGATATCAGAACCGGTCCGGTTCATTCTTGGACCTTCGTCGACAGCCGGCCCTCCACAACCGACCCCAACGAGCCCAATTTGGACTTTCCCATAGCAGGTTCCACACGACAGCGAAGCCATGACACCGCCACTCCTCCTTCTTAAGGACATCGGCCTTTCCTTCGGCAGCACGCCCTTGCTGACCGGCCCTACACTGTCAATCGGTTCGTCCGAGCGTCTATGTCTGGTCGGCCGCAACGGCTCGGGCAAGTCGACGCTGCTCAAGATCGCCGCAGGAATGATCGAGCCAGATGCCGGCAGCCGCTTCGTTCAGCCAGGGGTGACGATCCGTTATTTGCCGCAAAGCCCCAACCTTTCCGGCTTCGCCACCACGGCCGCCTTCGTCGAGGCCGGGCTCGCCCCCGGCGATGATCCTTACCGCGCGCGCTATCTGCTGGAGAGCCTGGGCCTCACCGGGGCGGAGGAGCCGGCACGGCTGTCCGGCGGCGAAAGCCGGCGCGCGGCGCTCGCCCGCGTGCTGGCGCCGGAGCCCGATATCCTGCTGCTCGACGAGCCCACCAACCATCTCGACGTGGTGGCCATCGAGGGCTTGGAGGCGGCGCTCCAATCCCTGCGCTCGGCCATCGTGCTGATCAGCCATGACCGGCGCTTCCTGGAGAACCTGTCGCAAGCGACGGTATGGCTCGACCGCGGCACCACGCGGCGGCTCGACAAGGGCTTCGCCGCCTTCGAGGCGTGGCGCGATGCGATCCTGGAGGCGGAGGAGGTCGAACGCCACAAGCTCGACCGCCGCGTCGTGCAGGAGGAGCACTGGCTGCGCTATGGCGTCAGCGCGCGGCGGAAGCGCAACCAGCGCCGTCTCGAATCGCTGCTGGCGCTTCGCGACCAGCGCAAGCAGGTCAAGCACGGCCGCGCGCAAGGCGACGTGAAGCTGACGGTGCAGGAGGCGAAAGAGGCTGGCAAGCTGATCATCGAGGCGAAGAACGTCGCCAAGAGCTATGGCGACCTCAAACTGGTGCGCGATTTGAGCCTGAGGATCGCCCGCGGCGACCGGGTCGGCATCGTCGGACCGAACGGCGCCGGCAAAACGACGCTCATCAATCTGCTCACGGGCGCGCTTGCCCCCGACACCGGCCGCGTGCGCCTCGGCACCAATCTGGAGATCGCGACGCTGGACCAGCGGCGCGAAAGCCTCGACCCCGAAGCGACCGTCGCCGCGACGCTGACCGGCGGGCGGGGCGACGCGGTGATCATCGACGGGGAGTCCCGCCATGTCACGAGCTATATGAAGGATTTCCTGTTCAAGCCCGAACAGGCGCGCACGCCGGTGAAGGCGCTGTCGGGCGGCGAGCGCGGGAGGCTGATGATCGCCCGCGCACTCGCGCGTCCCTCCAATCTCCTGGTGCTGGACGAGCCCACCAATGATCTCGACCTCGAGACGCTCGACCTCCTCCAGGAGATGCTCGCAAGCTATCCCGGGACGCTGCTTCTCGTCAGCCACGACCGCGACTTCCTCGACCGCACGGTCACCTCGGTGATCGCCTTCGAGGGAGATGGCAGATGGATCGAATATGCCGGCGGCTATTCCGACATGGTAGCGCAGCGCGGCCACGGCGTGCGCACGCTGCCGAAGGGCAAGCCGGAACCCCCGGGCGCAGCGCGGCGGGCGCCGGAAGCACGCCGCGGCCCCGACCCGCGCAAGCGCTTAAGCTTCGCCGAGCAGCACGCCTTAAAGACCTCGCCCGCCCGCATCGAGGCGCTCAATGAGGAGATCCGCCGGCTGGAGGATCTGCTCGCCGACCCGGATTTCTATGCCCGCGACCGCGACGGCTTCGTAGCAGTGGGAGCCGAGCTCGCAAGAGCTCAAGGAAAGCTCGCGGCGGCGGAAGAGGAATGGCTCAGGCTCGAGCTGCTGCGCGAGGCGATCCATCGACCGGGCGGATTGGGGTCGATGAGCAGCTGACATGTCAGCCACCGGCCCAAAGCGGGCTCTCCGAAGCTGCGGCGGCCCGTGACGTCTGCTTGGCGCGTTTCTGCGTAGTGACGCGTTTCGAGCTGCGATGCCTCGCTTTTGATCGGATATCGGCCGTTAATGGCCCCAATTGACGCAAGATTGGCTCACTAGGTTCATTATTTCTAGTGACACTCGCCGCCCGCCGAGGTCTCGCGTCGCTGGGACGATGAGCGCATTCAAGCGGCATTCGCACCCCTGGCAGCCTGGGCGGTCGAGTATCGCAAGCCCATCATCGTCGACGAGTTCGGCGTGCTCGACTATGCGGGTCTAGGGGACCGGAGTCGCTGGCTTCGTGCCGTGCGCATGGCCGCCGAGCGATGTTGTTTCGGCTGGACGAACTGGGAATTTGCCGAAGGGTTCGGTTTCTTGAATGCGTCAGGCAGCGACATTGAGCTGGAGCTTGCTGAGGCGCTGCTTGGTACGGCCCAAAAAATGGCCGTTTCTCCGAGCCATTTATGGCGTGATTGGACTCTTGGGTACCGCCGTGGTTAACTGGTCGTGCCTTGGGAGGGATCGCGCCCGAAGAAGCGCGCTAAGGCGTAGCTACCGGTGAGACCGGAGAAGCGACGCATGCCCAGGACGGCGGTTTTCGTGTCTAGCATCTGTTGGCTCGCCGATGGCGGTCCTTTAGACGGTTGCGTTCGCCGTTCCCCGCTGCTTGCCAGCGATTGTAATGGCCCAACCATCCAGCACCCCACCCGGGGGGCTAGTCAGCCCCAACACTCTGGCGGGGACTAAGAGGGTAGAACCATGACCATAACCTTCAATCCCGATGCTGCCGCCAATGAGAGCCCGGCGACATTCAACCCAATGGCCCAATTCGAAGCTTTGCAATTCGACACCGCTGTGCCCGAAGCCATGCGCGCGTTTGCTGACACTGCGGTGACGCAAACGCGCGAGGCCTATGAGCGCTCCAAGGCCACGCTCGATGCCGGGCTTGAGGCGATGGAGAGATCCTACGACGCGGCCGGCCAAGCCAGCGCTGCGCTCAATCGGAAGATCATCGACATTGCCCAGCGCAACATCAATTCCGGCTTCGACCTGGCGAAGAGCCTTGCCGGCGCCAAGACTCTCGCCGAGATCGTGGAGCTGCAGGGCGCTTATTGGCGCAAGCAGTTCGAGGTGCTCATCGCGCAGGCCGAGGAGGTCCGGACGCTGTCCATCGACGCGACGGCCGAAATGGCCGAGCCGATCAGGCACCATGCGGCCCATCAGGCCGAGCAGGTGCAAGCCTTTTCGAACAAGGTGACGGCCGACGCGGCGAGGGCGGTCAAACGCCAGGCAACGAAATTCGAGGATGAACTGCGTAAGGTGGGTTGATGCCTCCGCTGTCGTAAAGGGCTTCGGTCAGCGCCAGACACTGACGCGTCCGGTTATGGCCGGCCTATCGCCTTGCCCTTCATTGTTGGCAGTCCCGCGCCGCAAAATACGTATATAATAGATTCTCTTAGATTCCGCGTGGATCGGCCCAAAGTCAGTTGTCTTCGTGGCCGAGGAGTGAGGGGGAAATGACCAAAGCGCTTGCTTATGCCGGCGCCGGCGCCGCGTTGGCGATCCTGTCGGCCAGCCCCCTGCTGTCCCAACCGGGATACGAGACCCCTCCGGCGTTTTCACCGGCTCAGATTCTCACGCCCGATTTGGTGCGGAGCCCGTACCACACGATCGTCGGCCCGGTCACCGTCGACGGCTTCCTCGACCGCTACCAGATGCAAACGAAATACGGGACATTCACCGTTCTCGGCACCGACCTCCTGCGCATGCGCGTCCACGAGGCCGCCGTCATCGCCCACATCGAGGAGATCGGGAGCGCCGACACGCTGGCGACCTCCGTCGGGAAAACGGCGTTGAAGCCTCTCGCCACGGCAAAGGACCTCGTCACCGCGCCCGGCAAGACCGTGAGCGACTCGGTAAAGGGCGTGGGCAGCTGGTTCGGCCGGGTCGATGCCTCCTTGAACGCAACCGACCCTGGCCGCGAGGGGACGGTCGCCTCGCTGACCGGCGGCAGCAAGGCGCGCCGGAAACTTGCCTATGATTTCGCTGTCGACCCCTACACCACTTTTGACCCCTTGAACGCCGAGCTCAAGCGGGTCGCAAGCGCCAGCGCCATCGGCGAGACCGCGACGAATGCGGGGTTGGCCTTTGTTACCGGCGGCGCCGGCATTGCCATCAGCGTCGGCGGCACGAGCAGCGATTTGCGCCAGGCCCTGCTCGACAAGACCGCCGCGGAACTGGAGAAAACGGGCCGTCAAGAATTGGGCGCCATGGGCATTTCGCCCAGCGCGATCGATGCCTTCTACGCCACGCAATGGCTCACACCCACGGACAAGGCGGTCATCGTCGAAGCCATGATGCAGCTCGGCGATGCCGGTCAACGCGAGGTCTTCGTTGCGCGCACCGCACAAGCGTCAAGCTACGCGGAGGGCTTCGCCTATCGGCGCAAAGCCGAATTGACCGCTGCCTATCACCAGCGGGTTTCGCCTGTCCGCTCCTTCATCAATATTGGTGGCACGCCTCTGATGCAGACCTCGGGCGGAGTCGTCGCCATTCTGCCCATGGACTATCTCTATTGGAGCCCGCAGCTGGAAAGGCTCATTTCCAGCGCTGGCACTCATGGAGAAATCTGGATCACCGGCACCGCGACCCAGCTCGCCACGAGAAATCTGGCAAGCCGCGGCTGGAAAGTCGTCCCCAATGTTGCTGGCCGGCTTGGCCAGGGGCCCAAACTCTAGCCTGCCTCAATTTTTCGAGACCGCGACGCCCCAAGGCGCGACGCCGACGGGCAGCGACTTCACCACCTTCAGGCTGGGAACGTCGACGACCGAGACGTCATTGGTATTGCCGTTGGTCACGAACAGCAGCTTCTCGTCTGGCGTAAGGGCGAGCTGCCAGACCCGCTGACCGACCAGCAGGTACTGCTCGACTTCCAGCTTCTTCGCGTCGATGACCGCCACATGATTGGCCGGTCCCAAGGCCACGAACGCCCTCGAGCCGTCCTTCAGGATGCGGACCCCGACCGGCTGCATGTTTTCCGGCTGTACGCCCGGGATCTCGAAACCGATCGTCTTGATGATCTGTTGCGTCTTGGGGTCGATCACCGACACGGTGCCCGCTACCTCCGACGTCACCCACAATTGCGACCCGTCGGCGGTGAACTCGGCATAACGCGGGCGCGATCCGACCAGCACGTTGTTGGTAATCTCGTAAGTGTCCGTGTCAATGAAATGCGCCATGTTCGAGGTCTCGGAGGTGGCGATCAGGATCTTGCCGTCGGGGCTGATGCCCACGCCTTCGGGTTCCACGCCAACCGGAATCTCGGCCACCACTTTCCGATCTTTGACGTCAATCGCCGTCATCAGGGCGTCGTCCTCGTTGGCGACGTAGACCGGACTGCCTGAGGGATGAATGTTAATCTGCTCGGGATCGGGCCCAGACGGCAGCGTGCCGACGATCTCGCCGGTGGCGAGGTCCAGGATCTGGACGGCGTCGTCGTCGCTGGCGCAGATGAGGAGTTGCTTGTCGTCGTGGGTCAGAATGATTCCGCGGGGACGTTGCCCCACGGGGAAGGTCTGCTTGACCTGAAGCGTATCGCTGTCGATCAAGCTTATCGAGTTGCCCTTCTCGTTGGAGACGTAAACCGTGTAGGCCTCAGCCTTGCCCGCGAAACAGGCCAAGCTGCCCGTCACGGCGATAGCGACAACGAGGCTCTGCGTCCGTAGCATCGTCCTTACCTCCATTACCGCACCGCCGCGCGAACTGGCTACACCTCTCCCCGACCGTCTTCGACGGTTCACTTGAACTTGCATTTGCTCTCCGGCTCGTCGACGCCGAGCGTATCCACCTCCGCGTCCTTGTGCAGGAAGCCCGCTTGCGGCGAGATCGACACTGGCAGATCGGGGCCGGCGACTAGGATCGGCTGACGCAGCTGTCCGTCCCAGCTGCGGAACGTCACCCTCTGACCCTTGAACGCCGCGAGATTGAAATCCTTGCCGCGGATATAGTCATTTATGGGAGCAAACTCGCCCGAGCGCGCGCGTATGGCGCCCTCGCCGATGGCGCGGATCGCGACCCAGGCTTGATAGTCCACCGGCCACATGAAGCGCTTGGCAAAACGCTGGAAGCGATTCTGCATCTGGGTAGCGCCCCATTGCTCATGGGCCGGGTGCCAGCTCATGGCGACGAGGCCAGCAGTGCCGGCGACCGGCCGCGGGTCCCAGGTGCGGTAGGGCAAATAGGGCCCGAACACCCCCTTCTCGTCGGCGACGATCACCACGTCGTAGTCCGGCGCTCCTTGCGTGAAGATCGGCATCTGCTGTTGGATTTGCTGCTGGCCCGTGTCGGAGCGTCTCGCGCCGGGGGTCTCCTTGTATTCGCGCTCTTCGACGATGGTGCCACCGAAACGCTTGGCCGCGCGGTGGATAGCGTCGAGATAAGCGAGATCCTCGGGGAAGACGCCCTTCACCACGAGCCAGCGCTGCCATTTCTTCCAGACGAGATACTGGGCCAGGGCATCGGCCAGCATGTAGCGGTCTGGCGCAGTGTGCAGCACATTGGCGCGGCATTCCTCCTGCCGGAGCTCTTCGTCCTCGGCGCGGACGTTGAACAGCAGCACGTCCTGCCTCTTGACCGAGTCCGAGAGGCGCAGCAGCGTTTCGGCCGGCGCATCGACGAGGATGAAATGGTGGCCGCTGGCGACTAGGTTCTGCAGCACGGCGACGGCATCTCCGCCAATCGGAACGCGCTCAACCTCGAGGCTAAATTGCTGTTTGGTGAAGCGGCCCGTGGTGTTGTTGTCCTGGAGAGCCATCTCCGCGCCGGCCACGCCGTAATCCTCCGGCTCGACTTTGAGCCGCGACAGCGGGATCAGCTGCTTCACCTCCTGCTTGAGATAGCCAATGGGCACCGCGGTGAGCTCACCCGCCGGCGCCGCCGGAGTTTGGCCGGACGATAGTTGCGGGGACGGCGTCTGTCCTTGCTGCGCGGCCGCCCGCGCCTCGCTGAGGCCGAGCACGACAGCGAAACCCAGAGCCAGGAACAAAAGGCAATTTCGGCCGGTAACCTTTGCGCCACGTCCGGGCGGGGCGCTCCGCGGTTCCGGCGACGGCCTTCGCTGGTGACGATTCATACTCGCGACAGAACCTTGTGCGCAGGAAAGCGCGCTTGCCGATAAACCAAGCACCTTGGCCGGAATGTACTCGCTCGCCGACCCACAAGCCAGAAACGAGGATGAGGCAACCGTGGCAATTCGAATTGCTTGGTTGCACGTCTGTGTTCCATGTCAGCAACTCGGTTGATTGACAAATGGCAATGGCGCGAGCAGTGTTTTGGGCGTGGGAAACCGATTGGAGCGGCCGAAAAATCGGCCGAAATGGGACCACGTCAAGGGAGGATCATATGTTGAGTTATAAAACCGCTGGCGCGGTCGGCACGCTTATGCTCGGCCTCGCTGGGATGAGCTTGAATTTGGCTTGGTCCGCAGATAAGGGCGCGCCCGCGGCTCCTGTGTCGCAGGAGCAGCTCAACGCCGCGGCGGGCGACCAGAACAACTTCCTTCACACCAACGGCAATTACGATCAGACCCGGTATTTCCCGGGCAAGCAGATCAACACGTCCAATGTTGGCAAGCTTCACCCCGCTTGGATCTTCCAGACGGAAGTGAAGGAGTCTATGGAGACTACGCCGATCGTCGTTAACGGCGTGATGTATGTCACGACGTCCTTCGACCACGTCTATGCGATCAACGCCAAGACCGGCGAAGAATATTGGCACTACAAGCACGCCATGGGTCCGGTCACGACCTATTGCTGCGGACCCAACAACCGCGGCGTGGCCGTCTATGACGACAAGATCTATCTGGCCACGCTCGATGCCAAGCTGGTCGCGCTTGATGCCAAGACGGGCAGCGTGGTGTGGCAGACCGAGATTGCCGATCCGACCCTCGGCTATAGCGAGACCATGGCGCCGACCGCCGTGAACGGCAAAATCCTGATCGGCACCAATGGCGGCGAATACGGCATCCGCGGCTTCGTCAGAGCCTATGACGCCAAGACCGGCAAGTTGATCTGGAACTTCGACACGATCCCCGAAAACTCCGTTGGCGTATGGGCGACCAAGGACGCCACGGGCCGCGACATGCATCGCGACATCGCGGCCGAGAAGGCGCAGCTCGCCAAGACCGGCGACCCCTACAAGACGCTCGGCGGCGGCGTGTGGCAGAACCCGTCGGTCGACCTCAAGACCAACCGCGTCTTTTTCGTGGTGGGCAATCCTTCGCCTGACCTCGACGGCGCCATCCGGCCCGGCGACAATCTCTATACGGAGTCGCTCGTATCGGTGGATCTCGATACCGGCAAATATGCCTGCCACTTCCAGTTCATCGCCCATGACGTTTGGGATCTCGACGCGACGAGCCCGACGGTCCTGGTCGATGTCAAGGACAAGGACGGCAATGTCGTGCCGGCCGTCATTCACGGCAACAAGAGCGGGCACGTCTATGTCAACAATCGCAAGGATTGCAGCCTCATTCGCTTCTCCGACGCGATGGTTGCGCAAGAAGGCATGTGGACATTGCCGACCGCTGAAGGTGCACGCATGCTGCCGGGCGCCAATGGCGGCGTCGAATGGTCGCCGATGGCCGTCAACCCCGAGCTGGGGCTGACCTACGCGGTCAACCTCCACCAGCCGATGACCTATCAGGTTCAGAGCTCGCCCTATCCGGGCGGCAAGCTCTGGCTCGGCGGCGCGTTCAAGGTGATCGCGACCGAGGAGTCGTTTGGCAACGTGACCGCCGTCGACTACAACACGGGCAAGATCGCATGGCAGAAGAAGACGCCGCTGCCCATGATGGGCGGCGCGCTGACGACCGCCGGCGGTCTGATGTTCACCGGTGAAGGCGATGGCTGGTTCCGCGCCTATGACGCGAAAACCGGTGACGTCCTGTGGTCGTTCTTTGCGGGTGCCGGCGTCAATGCGCCACCGGCCTCCTACTCCGTCGACGGAAAGCAATACATCGTCGTCGGCGCTGGTGGTAACACCCAGATCGACTTCAAGCGCGGCAACAACATCATCGCCTTCACGGTCGACTGATCGTTTCCGCCGTCTGCCGCGCGGGCAGGCGTTGAGGCAGAATAGAAAGGACGGGGCGGCAGAAGCCCCGTCCTTTTCACGCCAAGGGACGTTCAGGCGATGTTGCGGGTTGCCCACAGCGTGAGAGTCAAATTCGCCCTTTCCCTAGCGGTGGTTGCGCCTCTGCTCATGAGCGCGAGCGCTTTCGCGGCTGAACCGATCGAGGAGAAGGCCAAGCTCTGCGCCTTCTGCCACGGCGAGAAGGGCGTCCCCATGCAGAAGACGATTCCGGTGATCTGGGGCCAGAACGAGGGCTATCTCTACCTCCAGCTCCGCGACTACAAGAGCGGCACGCGCAAAAACGAGCTGATGTCGCAGATCGCCGCGACGCTGGAAAGGCAGGATATGCTCGACCTTGCCGCCCATTTCTCAAAATTGAAATGGCCGAACCTACAGCAGCCGGAAGCGCCCAAGGAGGTCGCCACCAAAGCTCTGACCACGAGCGCCTCGATCGGTTGCCACGGCTGTCACCTGGCCCACTTCCAGGGCGATGGTAGCACGGCGCGGCTCGCCGGGCAGCAGCGCGACTATCTGCATCAGACGATGCTGGATTTTCGTGATGGCAAGCGTGGCAATAATCCGGGCATGTCCGATCTGATGAAGGCGGCCACGCCCGAAGCTCTCGCCGACCTCGCGGACTATCTCGCCGGCCTTCAGGTCGACCAATATCTCGGCAGCGAGCACCGTTAGAGGCTAGTCCAGATCACTGGGCGGCAAGCTTCTCGCGGAGCGCGGTGAGCGAGGTGAGATCGCCGGCGGCCTTGCCCTCCTTGTCACGCAGGCTCTTATCGGCTCCGCGACTGAGCAGCAGATCGACTGCGGTCTCGTGGTTCAGCTCGGCCGCGATCATGAGCGCGGTCCGCCCCCGATTGTCCTGATCGTCGATATGCGCGCCGCGATCCAGCAGCAAAGTGATGACCTTGGCCACGTCGTCAACGCCCGCTTCGACCGTGTAGCCGGCCGCCCACATCAGTGCCGTCAATTCATTGCCGTAGCGGGCGTTGACGTCGACGCCGTGATCGAGAAGCAGGCGAGCGACGTCTGCAAAACCCTTACCCGCCGCGTAAATGATCGCGGACTTCTGCGTATTATCGACAGCGTTGGGATCGGCGCCCTTCTCGATCAGCAATTCCACGATCGGTTCGCTGCCCATATAGGCACCCGCGGCAAGCGGCGTGATTCCGGTGCGCCCGGCGAGGCGCACATCCGCCCCATGCTCCACCAACTGGCGAACGATGGGCAACCGGCCCGCCTCGGCAGCTTGATAAAGTGGCGTTGAGCCGTCGATGCCGCGCGCGTTAATGGCCGCCCCACGATCGAGAAAGAGAGTAACAAGTTCGGCCTGGCCGGCGGTGGCCGCCCGACTCAAGGGGCTGAATCCCAAGCGGTCGCGCGCCTGCAGCGAGGCCCCCGCATCCATGAGACGAACCGCCAATTCCGCGCAGCCTTTATCGGCGGCGGAGAACAGCATGGCGTTGAGCTCAATCGGCGTCGTGGCCTTCTCGATCTGCTCGTAGCGCTGATCGAGCGAGCGGCACACCTTCTGACTGGCGAGAGCGCTACCGGTCCAGCACGTCACCGATGCGAGTGCCGCCGCAAGAAGGGCGCCCCGGTACAACCGGCGCACAAGCGGGAACGGTATCAAAACTGCATTTCCTTGGGTCATCGCGCCTCTCGGTATTGATTTTGCGGCCGACTCTATCGCATCCGCTTTCGACAGGACAGAGGCAAGGCGAACCCGAAAGGGCTCGGCTAGGGCTTGAGCACCGTGATTTGGTTAAATGTCTCCAACCACCGCCCGTCACGGTTCACCATGACACTGGTGACGAAGACGCGTTGCGGGATCGGCTTGCCCTCGAACGTCCCGTTGAGGTCCGCGTTAAACATGCGTAAGCCCTCACCGGGGCCGAGCAGAGTGATCTTGTCGTCACCGATCTTAGTCTGCTCCTGAGCGGCGGCGATCCAGAAGGGATGCGCTTGACGATGCTCGAATTGGCACGACGCCTTCCATTGCAGGGCATTGGCGAGGATCATCGACGCCGAGCCGACAGGAGCCGGATCGGCATGGTTGGTGCGTGATGACACCACCGCGATCAGCACGCCGGCGCTCATGACGAGCTGCGCCAGGCCCCCACCAGCCGACGAAAGCTGTCGCCCGCTCCCGCGCCCAGGTGAAGATCAACACCAGGCCAAGGACGGTGGTCACCGTGATGTTCACAGCGAACATCAAGATGCATGGTTTGCTTTGCGGGGAGTTGGATGCCGGGCCTGGTAACCAACGTAGCCAAGCTTCGTCACGTTGACCTTCACGGCGTCTCGATAATTTCTGAAAAATTTTATCGAATGGCCTAGCGAGCGCCTCACTCGCCGTCACGAAACGGTGCCGACCGGCAGGAGACAAATGCCGAGCCGCTCGCGGCAGCGCGCGAACCGCTCAATCACTTGGGCCCGGTCGCGCCCGCCAAGATTGATCACGCCGTAGCGGTAGCTTGCGCCGTCCTGCATGTCGGCAGAGAGTTTATGGCCCACCGCGGCGTGCAGCTCTATTCTGACATCCGGATAAAGCTCGGCGAGGCCGGCGAGCTGTTCCTCCGAAGGCAATCGGGTCACGATGCAATCTTCGAAGGTGCGGAGCACACAGCTCGCCGCGAAGCTGTGCGGGCCCTGCCGGCGCCTTGGCGTTGGCGCGACGCCCGCGCCGATATCGAGCAGGATCTCGTAAGCGTTGGTGCCGTCGACCTTCTCGTAAAGGTCGGCGAACTGAGACGCCATGCGCGGATTGATCTCGATGATGCCGATGTGGTCGTCGCTCTGGTCATACGTCATCTCGACGTTGAACAGGCCGTTGTCGTAGCCGAGCCCGCCCATCAGCCTCCTCGCGATGTCCGCCATGCGCTCCTGCACACTTTGCGGCAATGCGGAGGGATACTCGAACCGCGAAAAGGCGAGCGTCTCTGGAAACAAGATCGAATCGACCACGCCGAGGATGGTCACCTCGCCGCCATAGGCATAACCTTCGACCGTGACCTGCTCGCCCTTGAGCAGGCCCTCGGCGATCAGGCGGGTCGTCGCAATTCCGATGCCGGCATGGCACTCGAGCAGCCGCTCGAGCGGCAGGAAAAAGTCGTCGAGCTTCGCCCAGCAGCTCTTCGCCTCGACCAGTTCCTGAAGCGAAGCAACCCTGTGCGCCCCGATCGAAAAGAACGACTTCACCGGCTTCACGAACGCCGGGAAGAACATCGCGTCGGGCAGTGCCGCTTGCTCGGCGACGTCAATGGCCAGGAAGGGGGGAACCGCTTCAGGGACGATTCCGCTTTGGGCCACGCGCGAGAGGTATTTGTGCTGGCAGATCAGATTGACCCTTGGCTCGGGTCCGGGGAGTCCAAGCTCCTTGGCCAGGACGGCGGCAAGCGCGCTGCCGGGGTAGTCGTCGGTGCTGATCACGGCCGCGATCCCGGCGCCGTCGATCCAGCCGAGAATTCGTTCGGTCTCGGCGATGGGGTCCGCCGCGCCCTCGCGGCCGTTGGCTCTGCCTCCGATCAGCTCTTCGAGGCTCGTGCTGGCATAATCATGGAACAAATATTTCGTGCCGGGACGGGAAAGACGCGGCAGCTCTCGGTGATCGCGGAAGGTAGCGCAGACCACGAGGACCGTGCGAGGAGGGGCGGAAACGCCGCCTGGAAGAGCAGGACGCCCGCTAGCGGCAGATCGCTCATCGGCTAAAAATTTCACCAAACATCCCTTCAAGAGGTCGAGACTCGTTAGCAAAGGCTTAGCCGAGGAGCTTTGTCCAGCCTTGCAATCGGCGGCAAAGCTGGTCCAGGTTCGCCTGCGGGTTGGCGCCGGCTAGTGGGAGGGATAATGCCGCTACACTTTGGGAAAATTTTCGCATTCGTTGCGCTTTTTACGATCGCGGCTTTTGTGTTGTGGCAGTTGTGGATCGCAATCTTCGCCGGCGAGACCTTCGACAAGCCGGCCGAGCTGCATCACGCCGAGCCGCCTGCCACAGTCTTGGCACTCGCTGACTAGGGCGCGGAACCCCGTCCTGTGCGGTCGAGGATCACGATCTTTGGCGCCGACGGCCAGGTCGGACGTCACCTGCTCGAGACCACCTCGCCGCTTGGGTCCGAAACGCTGAGACTGACTCACGCCGAAGCCGACATTTGCGATGCGGCCGCGCCAAAGGGAAGGATCGTCACGACCCGTTCCGTCTCGTCCTGGACGATTCCGATGCGTGGCTCGAAGCCGGCGGCGTGCCGGACCCAGACCTCTGCGAGGTCGAATGACGGCCGGGGGTGGCGCGCATTAACCTTTCCACGGCGTAAACGCGGGTGCCGCCGGCGCGACCCGCGGGCCCTGGACTTGTTCTGATCGACAGGTGAGAAGGAGCGCCTTGGGACGCCCGGTTGTTCGGAGGGGGGCATGGACTATCGCGAGCTCGGTAACACGGGCGTCAAGGTTAGCGCGCTCTGCCTCGGCACCATGACCTTCGGCGAGCAGACCAGCGAGGCCGAAGGCCACGCGCAGATGGACTATGCCGTCGCCCACGGCATCAACATCTTCGACGCGGCGGAGCTCTATCCCATCCCGCCGAAGCCTGGGACCCAAGGCCGCACCGAGACCATCATCGGCACCTGGCTCGCCTCTCGAAAAGCTCGGCAGAGGGTGATCGTTGCGACCAAGGCGATCGGCCGCACCAAGATGGACTGGCTGCGGCAGGATCGCTCCCCCGGCCGGCACAGCCGGTCGCAGCTCATCGAAGCGGTTGACGGCAGCCTGAACCGGCTCAAGACCGATTACATCGACCTCTACCAACTCCACTGGCCCGACCGGCCGATGCGCATCTTCGAAGGCCTCGACTATGTGCATTTGACCGGCGAGTCTCACCCCATCGAGGAGATCTTGGGGGTGCTGGGCGAACTCGTGACGCAGGGCAAGATCAGGTTCGTCGGCCTCTCCAACGAGACGCCTTGGGGGGTGATGACCTTCCTCAAGGCCTCGGAACAGAGCGGGCTGCCGCGGGTGGCCTCGATCCAGAACGCCTACAACCTCGTCAACCGTTCCTTCGAGACGGGGCTCTCCGAGATCTCATTTCGTGAGGCCGTGAGCCTCTTGGCCTACTCGCCGCTCGGACAGGGCTATCTCTCCGGCAAATATGAGGGAAACGCCCTGCCCCCCAACTCGCGCAAGGCGCTGTTTGGCCGCATGGGCCGCTATGAGATGGGGAATGGACCCACGGCCATCTCGACTTACGTTGCACTTGCGCGCAAACATGGACTCGACCCTGCGCAAATGGCGCTTGGTTTCGTGACCTCACGGCCTTTCGTCACGTCCAACATCATTGGAACCACGACGCTGGCGCAGCTCAAGACCGACATCGAAGGCGGCCTGCTCAAGCTGTCCGACGCGGTGCTCAAGGACATTGAAGAGACCCACCTTATCTATCCCAACCCCTGCCCTTGAGGCTTCCACTCGGACCCGAGCAGCAAGATGCCCAGACTGTTTTCCGGGATCGAGATACCAATCTCCGTGGCGCAACGGCTGACCCTCATCCGCGCTGGCTTGAACGGCGCGCGCTGGATCGACCCCGCAAACTATCATGTGACGCTTCGCTTCCTGGGCGACGTCGATGGCGTCACGGCGCGGGATTTCACGCAAACCCTCGGAGACATCGTCGCTTATCCCTTCGAGCTCAGGCTCGACGGGCTGGGCAGCTTCGGGGGTCACAAGCCCCGCCAGATCTTCGCCAGCATCGCACCTTCCGATGCGCTCGAATCCCTGCAACGCGCCCATGAACGGGCGGCCCGGTCGGCGGGCCTGCCGCCGGAGCCCCGCAACTACCGGCCCCACGTCACCATGGCGAGGTTGAAGGGTTCAAGCTCCGAGGCCGTCGCAACCTATCTGGAGCGCCAGGGCGGGTTTTCGAGCGAGCCTTTCGAGGTCAGCCGCTTCGTGGTGTTCTCCTCGCGCGCGTCTGTCGGCGGCGGGCCTTACGTGGTCGAGGCCGCCTACCCCCTCAACGACTGAAGCATGCGTCAAGGACAACGACTCTAGGCGCCGCGCTTGGCCGGCATGGCCTCGTCGCCGACGAGCGAAGCGAGCAGGCCGTTTGCCGCCTCCTCGATCAGATCGAGCGCGTGGTCGAACCCTTCCGCGCCGCCAAAGAACGGGTCCGGCACGTCCTTCGTCCCCATTTGGGGGGCGAAATCGAGGAAGTGGTGGATCTTGGCTCGTCCGTCTGCAGGCGCCCGGCGCTTGAGCTCCGCGTAGTTGGAGCGATCCATGACGAGCAACAGATCGAACCACGCAAAGTCCTGGTCGGCGACCTGCCTCGCGCATTGGCGGGAAATATCCATGCCGCGCGATTTCGCGGCGGCCTGGGCGCGGGTGTCGGGAGCTTGCCCGACATGCCAATCCCCAAGACCCGCCGAATCGATCTCGAAGCGATCGATGAGCCCCTCCTCCTCGACCACGCGGCGGAAGACGCCTTCAGCCATGGGCGAGCGGCAGATATTGCCAAGGCAGATGAAGAGGACGCGATGGGTGACCATGCCGGCTGCTTCGCATGCGGCGGGACGCAAGACAAGCCGCCGGATTGGACCCGCCCACGGCTCCCATTCGGCGTCTTGCGCGGGCGTCACCCCCATCCTATCTCTTTGCGGGGTAGTGGTTTTTAACAGCCTAGCGAGGTTGCGAGCATGATGACCTGGGACGACGTGAGCGAGCTGCGCAATGCGGCCCTTGGCAAGGCGATCTCCTTGCGCACGTTTGCCGAGCGCGAGCGCAAGGTGCGCCGAGACTTCTGGGCCAAGCTTAGGCGCGTGACCGGGCAGGTACCCTTCGTCGAGGACATCGTCGCGGGCTATTATTGCGCGCTCGACCCCGCCACTCCGATGCGCGTCCGCGGCATGCTGCTTGCGGCCATCGCCTATTTCATCGTTCCGCTCGATCTCATCCCCGACATTATCGCAGGCCTTGGCTTCGCCGACGATGCGGCGCTGGTCACGGCCGTGCTCGCGCTCGTCTCTTCGCACATCACGCCGATCCATCGCGCGGCCGCCGCACGGGCGCTCGACAAGGAGCTGCCCCGCACAAGCTGAGCGTCAGCCGATCCGACGCTAGAGCTGCGGCTTGACGATCACCTTGCCGGTGACTTTTCGTCCCTCGATCAGCGCGAGCGCCTTGGCGGTTTCCACCAAGGAGTAGCTGCCATGGACATGCGGGGTAATCAGTCCCTGTTGGCACCAGTCGAGCAGCTCCACGGTATTGGCGCGATGCCGGTCCGGATACCGCTCCGCGAAGGCGGTCCAGAACACGCCGATAATCGAGCAGCCCTTGAGCAGAACGAGATTGAGCGGAATGCGCGGGATCTCGCCCGAGGCGAAGCCGAGCACGAGATAGCGGCCATCCCAGGCCATGGCGCGCAAGGCGGGCTCGGCGTGGGGCCCGCCGACGCAGTCATAGAGAATGTCGACGCCCTTCCGCGCCGTCACCTCCTTGAGCCTGCTCTTCAGATCTTCCTCGACATAATTGATGCCCATCTCGGCGCCCTGCGCCCGGGCCAGCGCCAGCTTGTCGCTTGACGAGGCGACGGCAATGACGCGCCCGCCCATGAGCTTGGCGACCTCGACGGCGGCGAGACCGGCCCCGCCGGCGGCGCCGAGCACGGCGATCGTCTCGCCGGGGTTCAGTTTGGCGCGGTCCTTAAGCGCGTGCAGCGCCGTGCCGTAGGTGATCGGAATACCGGCGGCTAGATCGTCGCTGACCCCGTCAGGGATGGGAATTGCGTTCCGGGCCTTGGTCGCCACCTTCTCTCGGCAGCCATTGCCGCCGATAAAGGCCACGACCCTTTGGCCAATCTCGAAGCTGGAAACCCGGGAGCCTACGCTTTCAATCGTCCCGGCGACCTCCGCCCCCGGTGAAAAAGGCAGCGGCGGGCTGATCTGATATTTGTTGCGGAGCACCAGAGTATCAAAGAAGTTGAGCCCCACCGCGGAAATGCGGATCACCACGTCGCCCTCTCCGGGAGTGGGATCTGGGACCTCTTCGATGTGGAGCTTTTCCGGTCCGCCGAATTCGCTGAATTGCGCCACGCGCATGACTGAGAGTCCTTTGTCTGGCCCCGACTGTTGTACTGAAAAGCGCTTTCGGCCCTAGGCGATTCGGAGCCGGTTGCAGCTGCGTATGACATAAGAGACCTGTGAAATCCTTGCCAGAGACAGCCCGCGGATATTTTGCCATTGGTGTGGAGGGCATCTCCAAAGCCGTCAATCTCGGCAATCTGCTGCGCTCGGCCCATGCCTTCGGCGCGAGCTTCGTCTTCACCATCGGCGCCGATGCAACGGCCATGGAGACCATCGCCGACACGTCGAAGGCCTCCGGCCATCTACCCCTCTATCATTGGCCAAGCGTCGCCGAGCTTCGCTTGCCGAAAGCGTGCCGGCTGGTCGGCGTCGAGCTTCTCGACGAGGCCATGGACCTGCCCGCTTTCGCCCATCCCTTGCAGGCCGCCTATGTGCTTGGCCGCGAACGGGGGAGCTTGAGTCCGGAGCTGGTCGCCCGTTGCCACCACATTATTCGCATTCCGACCGCCTTTCGCTGAACCTTGCGACCGCTGGCGCGATTGTCATGTACGACCGCATGCGCTGCATCGGCCGCTTCGCCTCGCGGCCGGTGGCGGAAGGGGGCATTACGGAGCCGCGCCGTCCGCATGTGCAAGGCGCTCCGCGCAAGCGGCGGCGATCTTAGCGACCCGCTCCTGGCCAAAGCATGTTCGAATATGTATGTTTGGGGCTGCTGCTGCTCACGAGTCGGGGACGGGGAGATGCGCCGAGCCGTTCGAGCTGTTTGCCTAGCCACAGCCTTATGCTGCACGCCCGCTTGCGCGGACAATGCGATGCTGCTGCAGAAGTTCAAGGACTGGTCTGCTTTTAGCGCCGCCGGCACCCCCAGGGTCTGCTTTGCCGTTGCTCAGCCCAAGGATCAAAACCCCAAAAAGATCAAACGCGGACCCGTCTACTTCTACATTTCGCAATGGCCGGCGGACGGGGTGGCGAGCGAGATCAGCGTCAAGATGGGCTATCCCTTCAAGGACGGCGCCACGGCGAAGCTCAGCGTCGGCACTCAGAAATTCGACCTGTTCACCAAGGACGAAGGCGCTTTCGTCGAAAAGCCCGAGACGGAAAAGAGCCTGGTCGAGGCGCTGAAGAAGGGCAGCACGATGAAGATCGAGGGCATTTCCGTCCGCGGCACCGCTACGAGCGACGTCTATTCGCTCGACGGCCTTGGCGACGCGCTCGCCCGCATTGCCAAAGAATGCGCTGGTTAATGCGCCGCATTTGGTGGTCGCCGCCTGTCATTGATCGCGACACAGAACGGGGATAGCGTCGTCCGTGCGGCGCCGTCGCAATGGGAGGACTCCGTGAAATTTATTTGCGCTGCGGCCGCGGTCGCCATGCTTCTCGCCGCCGGTCCGGCGCAAGCGCAAGTTCTCGACATGTCGACCATCACCTGTGCGGACTTCGCGGGCCGTCCGACCGATCAAATGGCCAACATCATGTTCTGGCTCGAAGGCTATTATGCCGAGGAGGAAGACCCCACTACGGTCGACTTCGACAAGTTCAAGTCCACGCTTGAGCAGCTCCTGATCTATTGCTCGAACAATCCCACCATCGGGCTTCTGACCGCCGCCGACGAAGTCATGGGCAAGGACGACGACGAAAAATAGTCCTAAGCATCCCCGCTCCACCCTTCACGGTCTCCGCGTTCCTAGCTTGAGCCGCCTTGCCGGGGCGACGGCCTTGGCATCTGGCCCCGCGCGCATGATATGACGGACAGGCCGGCAATGGTGCCGGCCGAGCGCGAGGCCATGTCCGCAATTTCCCTCTCCAGCGACATCTCGTCCATCCGGGCGGACGATCCCGAACAGCTCATTGGGCTTGACCGCTCCGGACTCGCCTCGAGGCTCGAGCGGCTCGGCGTGCCCGATCGCCAGTCCCGCATGCGCGTACGTCAGCTTTGGAGCTGGCTCTATGTGCAAGGCCAGAGTGATTTTGCGCCCATGACCGACATCGCCAAGGAACTTCGCGCGGAGCTTGCGCAAAATTTCACGCTTGCCCGTCCCGAGATCGTCATGGAGCAAGTCTCCTCCGACGGCACGCGCAAATGGCTGCTCCGCCTTGGCGACGGCAACGAGGTGGAGACGGTCTACATCCCGGAAGCCGATCGCGGCACGCTCTGTATTTCGAGCCAGGTCGGCTGCACCCTTAACTGCAGCTTCTGCCATACCGGCACGCAGAAGCTCGTGCGCAATCTCACCCCCGCGGAGATCGTGGGTCAGATCGTCATCGCCCGCGACCGCATCGGCGATTGGCCGGGCGCCGTAGCAGACGACCCGCGCGGGCTCCCCGACTCGATGCGCAAGATCACCAATGTCGTGCTCATGGGCATGGGCGAGCCGCTCTACAATTTCGACAATGTACGGGACGCCATGGCGATCGCCGCCGACGGCGAGGGTCTCTCGGTCTCCAAGCGCCGCATCACCATGTCGACCTCGGGCGTCGTGCCGGAGATTCCCCGCTGGGGCGCCGAGGCCAGCACCATGCTAGCCATCTCGCTGCATGCCGTGCGCGACGAGCTGCGCGACCAGCTCGTGCCGATCAACAAGAAATGGCCGATCAAAGACTTGCTCGCCGCCTGCCGCGCCTATCCCGGCCTGTCCAACGCCAAGCGCATCACCTTCGAATATGTGATGCTGAAAGGCGTCAACGACTCGATCGCCGACGCCAAGGAGCTAGTGCGGCTGCTCGCCAAGATTCCCGCCAAGATCAATTTGATTCCGTTCAATCCCTGGCCGGGCGCACCGTTCGAATGCTCCGACTGGGAGCAAATCGAGAAATTCGGCGAGGTGGTGAACCGCGCCGGCTATGCGAGCCCGGTGCGCAGCCCTCGCGGCCGCGACATCATGGCGGCCTGCGGGCAATTGAAAAGCGCAAGCGTCAAGCTGAAGGCGAGCGTGCGCCTGTCGCTTCCGAGTTAGGCGCCCCTGACCCAGGCCAGTGCCGCTTCGGACTGGTCGTTGCCCCAAAGCAGCTCATCGCCCACGGTGAGGGACGGCGCGCCGAACAGTCCACGCGCCGCGGCCTCCTCCGTCTCAAGCTCCAGCGCCTGCTTGTTCTCTGGCGAGCTGGCGGCGGCAATGGCACGCTCCACATCGACGCCGAGCCGCGCAAGGATCTCGGTGAGCGCGGCGTCATCGCTGATGTCCTTCGCTTCCGCATAATTCGCGGCAAAGACGGCGCGCGTAAAAGCGGGCGTCCAGACCTCCGCCTCGCCGGCAAGCGCAAGCCGCGCGGCCTTCAATCCATTCTGCGGAAATTTCGCCGGCGGCAGTTTAAGCGGCATCTGCCGCACAAATGCGCTCCAGATCGCGCCACATATAGCGCCCCTTGGCGCGGTAGATGTTGAACGGCGAATCGTTCCACCCCAGCGCCTGGAAGATTGGGCCGAGCAGGAACGGGCGCCAACGGAGGCCGATCCCGGCATCGGCAGCCATTCGCTCGATGCGCATGATGGCGGGATAGGAATAGGTGCTCGCGAATTCGTACCAGAACTCGAGTCCAGCCATGGCGCTGTCCGCTCAACTCCCGGCGCAAGTCTTGTCTTATAGTGGGCACCGTCGCAAGCCCGAGAGCCTAAGCCAGCGAGGGAAGCGTGATCATCCGAACTGCCTTCCGTGTCCTTTGGGCCGCAACGGCCTTCCTCCTCGCCGTGGCGGTGGCGCTGGCCATGCTGTTTGCGCTGGGGGGGCTTTGGGTCGGCGATGAGCTTCGCGCCGCAGCCCCCTCCGATCCAGTGCTCCGCCATGGCGCCGCGCCCGTGTTCGGCATCGTGCTGTTCGCGGGCACCGTCGCGCCCGCGCTGACCGTCTTCCCTGCGCTCATCGCCGCTATTGTCGGCGAAGTGCTGCGCGTCCGCTCCTGGATGTATTACGTGCTCGCCGGCGGCGCGGCGCTCGCCGCCATTCCCGTGCTCGCCGGGGCTCCGGCCGAAGCGATGCCCGCTTTGCCCGCGGGCCAATACATGACGATCTTCGCCGCGGCCGGGTTCGCGGGCGGCTTCGTCTATTGGCTGTTGGCGGGGAGAGGGGCGTGAAGGCGGGTCCCAGGTGGGGCCGGCCCCCTTTGGGTGGGGCCGGTCCCTTGAGACGCGACACTATACTCGTCCTGGAGAAGCGACCCCGTGGGGCCACGAGAATCACTATCGCTGAGTTGCCTTAACAAGGTGTAAGCGACGGAGGCCCGCCCGCCCCCTTTTCGCCAGCGCCTCGTCTGCCTATAGTCCCGCGACACTTTTTGTAGGGCTCTCCTTTTGTCCGGCCCCCGCCCAACGAGGCTCATTCCATGGCAACCGCCGTCAAGAAGGTGGTGCTCGCTTATTCGGGCGGGCTCGACACCTCGATCATCCTGAAATGGCTGCAAGAGACCTATGGCTGCGAGGTCGTCACCTTCACCGCCGATCTCGGCCAAGGCGAGGAACTGGCGCCCGCCCGCAAAAAGGCCGAGATGCTCGGCATCAAGGAAATCTTCGTCGAGGATTTGCGCGAGGAGTTCGTGCGCGATTTCATCTTCCCGATGTTCCGGGCGAACGCGCTCTATGAAGGCGTCTATCTGCTCGGCACCTCGATCGCTCGGCCGCTGATCGCCAAGCGCCAGATCGAGATCGCCAAGCTGACCGGCGCCGATGCGGTGGCCCACGGCGCCACGGGCAAGGGCAACGATCAGGTGCGCTTCGAGCTCACTTATTATGCGCTCAACCCCGACATCAAGGTGATCGCCCCCTGGCGGGAATGGGCGTTCAAGTCGCGCAGCGACCTGATCGACTTCGCCGAGAAGCATCAGATCCCGGTGGCCAAGGACAATCGCGGCGAGGCGCCGTTCTCGGTCGACGCCAACCTGCTGCACTCCTCCTCGGAGGGGAAGGTGCTGGAGGACCCGGGCACAGAGCCGCCACCTTACGTCTATCAGCGCACCATCGCGCCGGAGGACGCGCCGGACAGGGCGACGACGATCACCATCGGCTTCGCCAAAGGCGACGCCGTCTCCATCGACGGCAAGATGCTATCGCCCGCCACGCTGCTGACTAGGCTGAACGAGCTTGGCCACGACAACGGCATCGGCCGCGTCGATCTCGTCGAGAATCGCTATGTCGGCATGAAGTCGCGCGGCGTGTATGAGACGCCCGGCGGCACGATCCTGCTCGCGGCCCACCGCGGCGTCGAATCGCTCACGCTCGATCGCGAGGCGATGCATCTCAAGGATTCGCTGATGCCGCGTTATGCGGAGCTGATCTATTACGGCTTCTGGTATTCACCGGAGCGGGAGATGCTGCAGGCGCTGATCGATAAGAGCCAGGAACATGTGGAAGGCGAGGTCAGGCTTAAGCTCTACAAGGGCAATGTCAGCGTGATCGGCCGCTCGAGCCCGAAATCGCTTTACGCCAGCAAGATCGTCACCTTCGAGGACGACGCCGGCGCCTACGACCAGAAGGACGCCGAAGGCTTCATCAAGCTCAACGCGCTAAGGCTGCGCCTGCTCGGCAGGCGCAATCGCTAAAGCTGACCCGCGATCACGCCACGGCAAGTTTGGCCGCCGCTGGCGCAACCGCGGGCTGATGCGTGAGATGCGGCAGCTCGCACAATCCGCCGCCGAAATAGAGGTGATGCCAGAGCTGGGTCGCCACCACCCCGCCTAGCCCCAAGCTCGCGAAGGTGCCGAGCTTAGCCCCTTCGCCCTTGGCCAAGGCCTCGCAGTCGCGCCGCACGCTTCCCACATCGAAATAGCCCGCCCGCGCCAAAGCCTCCGGGCTCATCAGGTCGCGCACGAAAGCGGGCGGGTTGGCGAGGAACGTCTCGGCGAGCGGCGCGCGGAACATGGCCTTGCGCCGCCAGGCTACCTCCTTAGGCAGCACGCGCTCCGCCGCCTTCCGCAACAAATATTTGTCCTGTAATCCCCGCTGGAGCTTGAAGCGAGGGTGGATGCGCGCGGCAAACGCGATCACCTTCTCGTCGAGGAAGGGGGGGCGCGTCTCCACGCTGTTCGCCATGGCAACGCGATCGCCCTTCTGGCTGAGCAGCAGTCCTGCGAGATGAACCTTGTAGCCGAGATAGAGCGAGCGGTTCAGCGGATGCCAGCGGCGCAGGCGCGGAAGGTCGAGCGCCAAGTCCTGATAGGCCACGAACGACCCAAGCCGCTCCTTGACGTCGCCGCTGTAATAGCGGCCGCGCGAGGTCGCGACCAGATTGTACATGACCGACTGGGCGTGCGGTCCGGCGATGAGGCGATCGATGCCGGCAAGCTCGCCGAAGCTTGTCGTGGGGCTCGCCCATTTCCGCGCGACGCGGCTGATGCCCGTGCTCGGGCGGAAGGCATCGCCCAGATCGAGACTGCGCGCGGCCTCCCTGATCTTGAACCAGACATAACCGGCAAAGGCCTCGTCCGCGCCTTCGCCGGTGAGCACGGCCTTGAACCCTTGCGCATGCACCTCGCGCGACAGCGCCAGCAGCGCGGCGCAGGAGGTATCGAGCACCGGGCTTTCCGCGGCAGTGATGAGGTCCGCGTAGCGGTCGGTAATGAACTCAGGCCCCGCTTCGACCACGGTCGTGGCGCCGCCGATAAGCCGCGAGGCGTCGAGCGCGTTCGCCGCCTCGTCGAGCTCGGGATCCGGCACCTTGATGGTGAAGCTCGGCAGCGGCCGGCCACAAACCTTCGCAGCCGTGGCGAGCACATAGGCCGAATCGACGCCGCCGCTCAGATAGCCGACCACGGGCACATCGGCCCGGAGCCTGACCTCGACCGCTCTCTGGAAGGTCGCTTCGAATTCGTCGATCAGGGCGGAGACGTCCGCTGGATCGTCCTCCTCACCCCAATCGGGGAAGTCGAAATCCCAATATTCGCGCTCGACGGGGGCAACCGCGCTCCCATTGGTCTGCCACGCAATCTTTAGATAGTGCCCCGGCAGGATCGACTGCACGCCCTCGAACATGGTGCGCCGCGAGCCGAGCGCGAAAAAGGTGAAGAGGTGGTCGAGGCCGCGGACGTCGGCCGCCGCCGCCACGGCGCCCGAGGCGAGCAGCGCCTTGATCTCTGAGCCGAAATAGATGAGGTCCCCTTGCCGCGACCAGAACAGCGGGCAGATGCCGACCCGATCCCGCGCAAGCAGCACGAGCCGCTTGGCGAAATCGATCAGGACGAAGGCGAACTGGCCCTTCAGATGGCCGAACAAATCCTCACCGTGCTCCTCATAGAGATGCACTATCAGCTCGCAATCGCTATGGGTACGGAACACATGGCCCCGCGCCTGCAGCTCCGCCTTGCGCTCGGGATAGTCGAACAGCTCGCCATTGCAGATCACGGCAACCGTGCGGTCCTCGTTGAAGATGGGCTGGTGGCCGTCCTCGACACCGACGATGCTAAGCCGCTGTTGCGCGAGGCCAATCCCCGGCGCGAACAAGAAACCGGAATCGTCCGGACCGCGATGGGTCAGGGCCGCGCCCATGCGCGCGACCTGAGCCCGATCAGGCTCAAGCCGACCCTTGAGGTCGATCACTCCTGCCAAGCCGCACATATTGCCTCGCTAGGGAATTTGACCCGAACGAACCGAGCGCCGGTTCAGGGTTGGCGACCTTCCGGTCACTTTGAGCCGGAACTCGATCCGCCGCATCGAAAACTGAGCCATAGTCGGATGGAATCGCTTGGGCTTTTCTATGACTGCTGGGGCGAAGGGACTCAAGGTGTTTTCGGGAAGCCCGCGGGGAAATTTGGCAAAAGGGGGCGCTTAACCCCAGTTCCCCCGCGACCTTATGCCATTCGCCGGGCTCGCGCTTTTGACCCTCGTGGCGTGCCGTCGCCACCTCGAACGCAGCGACGAGGTTGCCTTCCGCCCATTGCACGGGCGTCATACGAGCGTTATATGCAGTGCAATAGAACCGCGGGCCCTCAGGCCCGCGTTCGACATTTAGGACCCCCATGCAACTTCGCAACATTGCCATCATCGCCCATGTCGATCATGGGAAGACCACCCTCGTCGACCGGCTGCTCCAGCAATCCGGCTCCTTCCGCACCAATCAGCGGGTGGCGGAGCGCGCCATGGATTCCAACGATCTCGAGCGTGAGCGCGGCATCACCATCCTCGCCAAAGTGACGTCGATCGTCTGGCAGGGGACCCGTATCAACATCGTCGATACGCCGGGGCACGCGGATTTCGGCGGCGAGGTCGAGCGCATCCTCAATATGGTGGACGGCGCGCTGGTGCTGGTCGACGCCGCCGAGGGCCCGCTGCCGCAAACCAAATTTGTGGTCTCCAAAGCCCTGCGGATGGGCCTGAAGCCCATCGTCGTCATCAACAAGGTCGATCGCCCAGACGCCCGGCCGGCCGAGGTCGTCAACGAGGTGTTCGATCTGTTTGCCGCGCTCGATGCGAGTGACGAGCAGCTCGACTTCCCGATCCTCTACGGCTCGGCGAAAGAGGGCTGGATGGCGGCCACGCCCGAAGGTCCCAAGGACCAGGGCATGCAGCCGCTGTTCGATCTGGTGCTCCACCATGTGGCCCCGCCTCATGTGGAGCCCGGGCCTTTCCGCCTGCTCGGCACCATCCTCGAAGCCAATCCCTATCTCGGCCGCGTCGTCACCGGCCGCATTACCTCCGGCACGATCGCGCCGAATCAGATGGTCAAGGTACTCGACCATGACGGCCAGGTGGTCGAGCAGGGACGCGTCTCCAAGGTGCTCTCCTTCCGCGGCCTTGAGCGGGTCGCATTGGACGAAGCTACCGCTGGCGACATCGTCTCCATCGCTGGCCTCCCCAATGCCACGGTGGCGCACACCGTCTGCGCCCCAGAGGTCATGGAGCCGCTCCCGGCCCAGCCGATCGATCCCCCAACTTTGTCGATGACCTTCCGCGTCAACGATTCGCCGCTCGCCGGCACCGAGGGCGACAAGGTGACGAGCCGCATGATTCGCGACCGGCTGCTCCGCGAGGGCGAAGGCAATGTGGCGCTGCGCGTCACCGAATCCGAGGAGCGGGATTCCATGGAGGTTGCCGGCCGCGGCGAATTGCAGCTCGGTATCCTGATTGAGACCATGCGGCGCGAGGGCTTCGAGCTCAGCGTATCGCGGCCGAAAGTGCTGATGCGTCGCGATGAGAGCGGTGCGCTTTCGGAGCCGGTCGAAGAGGTCGTCATCGACGTCGACGAAGAGCATTCCGGCATCGTCGTGCAGAAGCTCTCCGAGCGCAAAGCCGAGCTGGTCGAGATGCGTCCCTCCGGCGGCGGACGCCAGCGGCTCGTCTTCTACGCGCCGACGCGAGGCCTCATCGGCTATCAGGGCGAACTGCTCACCGACACCCGCGGCAGCGGCATCATGAACCGCCTGTTCCATGCCTATGCGCCCCACAAAGGGCCGATCCAGGGCCGGCGAAACGGCGTCCTGATCTCCACCGATTCGGGCGAGGCTGTGGCTTATGCGCTGTGGAACCTCGAAGACCGTGGGCCGATGATGATCGAGCCTGGCTGGAAGGTCTATCGCGGCATGCTCGTGGGCGAGCACACCCGCGACAACGACCTCGAGGTCAATGTGCTCAAGGGCAAGAAGCTCACCAACATCCGCACCACCTCGAAGGACGAGGCGGTCCGTCTCACCCCGCCCATCCGCATGACGCTCGAACGCGCGCTCGCCTATATCCAGGACGATGAGCTTGTCGAGGTGACACCGAAATCGATCCGGCTGCGCAAGCGCCACCTCGATGCCAATGATCGGAAGCGGGCCGAGCGGCAAAAAGAAGCAATGGCTGTTGCTTAGGCTTCCAGGATAAATCGCCAAAGCTTCACGATACTTCCGATCTGTTTTCTAATCGACGAATAGTATTGATCTTTTTTCAAATAATTAAAAGTATTCCCCGGCAGTCTCGCGGTGCAAGCAACCCCGAACCGGAGGAATTTTTCCATGATGAAAGCCTTTGCAGTAGCGCTCGTTCTGGCCCTCGACAGCACTGTCGCCTTCGCTGACGACAAACGTGCCCACCGCCGATATGGCCAAGGTCACGGCCGCTCTGGCCGACCTCGGCCGCAAAGACCCGGAGAGCGTCAAGAAGGAGCAGGAGGGGCATCTACGAGATCGACGATGCCAAGTGCAAGATGGGCACGGTGGACATCAAGCTCGACAAGGATTTCTCGGTCATCCTCATCTCGCGCTACCAGCCAAAGCGCCTGCACTCAGCCGCCCGCTCGGCGGCTGAGCATCCCCCCGCCTCACGACTCACAAGCCTGGTGACGAGCAACGCGTTCCCCCTGCACAGCGGCCGCCGTCTGCGCTAGGCTTCCTGCCATGGAGACCGACGTCGTGCAGATCAGGCCGGCAAGGCTCAAGGATGCGACCGCCTTGGCGGAGGTCTATTCGGAGGCTTGGCGGGGCGCCTATCGCGGGGTCATTCCGCATCTTTCGCTCGAACGCATGATCGCCCGGCGAGGCCTGAGCTGGTGGAAGGTTGCGCTGACCGAGCGTCGTCCGCTGCTCGTGCTCGATTTCGACGGGGCGGCGTCCGGCTATGCCACCTTTGGCCGCTGCCGGTCGGGGCGCACGCCCTTCCAGGGGGAGATCTTCGAACTCTATCTGCGTCCCGTCTACCAGGGTCTCGGCCTCGGCGAGAAATTATTCGAGCGTACGCGGAAAAGGCTCTTCGACCTCCGTCTCAAGGGTCTGGTGGTTTGGGCATTGTCCGACAATGACGGCGCTTGCGCCTTCTATCTCCACCTCGGCGGCAAGCCCGTGGCCGAGGGCGCCGAGCGGTTCGGCGAGGTCTCCTTGCGCAAGGTGGCATTCGCCTGGAGCTAGGGTCTGTGTTCAGTTGAGCAAGATGATAGCGGAAGCCAAGTGAACTCCGGCGAGAAAATTTCGAGCAAGTTTGT
>Ga0315293_10000893_pt1 | contig 28516 bp, 30 predicted proteins | sample YL17G13_20_MG_FD_203071 | JGI IMG/M metagenome (GOLD analysis project Ga0315293, IMG submission 203071) | Sediment microbial communities from Yellowstone Lake, YNP, Wyoming, USA - YL17G13_20 | ecosystem: Environmental > Aquatic > Freshwater > Lake > Sediment | place: USA: Wyoming | collected...
GCCATTTCCATTGACCTTCGTCTGAGGGGAGAGTCTTTGGATAAGGTCTTTTCTAAGATTAAGGTTGGAAATAAAGGTTCTGTTTCGATGGAGGACTATATTTTAGGTAGAAATGAGGGGGAATGGTTAGAACCGAAGGGCATCATCTCCTATCAGCAAATCAACACTCTCTACTTCGAACATAGCAAAAGGATGGAAATGCGTAAGTTGGATCGGAATAAAGCACTTAGAAGTTTCTCAGAGGTGAATATGGGTTTTACCTCTGATGAAGCTAAGATTTCTGCATCGAGGTGCTTTTCCTGTGGGACATGTAATTATTGTTATAATTGCTATTTCTTTTGTCCTGAAGGGGTGATCCTGCTCGATCCTTTGCATCAGACAAAAACTGTTGACCTTGAGCACTGCAAAGGTTGTGGAACCTGCGCAAAGGTCTGTCCGAGATATGTCGTACTCATGAAGGAACTATCATAACCCCTCACCCTCTCCCCTGAGGGGAGAGGGAGGGATGAGGGGGTAGATTCTCGTGGAGAGTGTCATAGGAACTGCTATGAGAGAATTTATGACGGGTAATCATGCGGTCGCTCATGCTGTTAAGTTGTGTCGGACCCCTTTAATTGCAGCCTATCCGATTACGCCTCAAACACCCATCTATGAAAAACTCTCTGAATGGGAGGCATCCGGTGAACTTAAAGGGATCATGATGCGGACAGAGTCTGAACACTCAGCCATGGCGTCTTGTATTGCGGCCTCGTTGACTGGGGTCAGGACATTCACAGCCACATCCTCTCAAGGCCTTGCCCTTATGCATGAGATGCTTCATTTTGCAGCGGGATGCCGCACTCCAGTGGTGATGGCCAATGTCAATCGACTCTTAGCCGCACCATGGGGGTTCTGGGCGGATCAGTTAGATAGCCTTTCTCAAAGAGATACGGGATGGATTCAATTCTACTGCGAAAATGGCCAGGAGGCTCTCGATACTGTCATTCAGTCTTATAAAATTGCGGAACAGGTTTACCTTCCAGCGATGCTCTCTCTGGAGGCTTTCTTCGTCTCCCACTTCATGGAGGTGGTTGATCTCCCCGAGCAGGAGCAGGTCGATCGGTTCCTTCCCCCTCTTGATCTTCCCCATAAGTTCGATATTGACAAACCTGGATTTTTCGTCCCTGTGGTTTCATCGGAATTATACCGGAAGTATAAGCATATGGCCCAGGGTTCTATGGATTCGGCTAAAGAGATTGCGACCCGGGTAGATCAAGAATTTAAAAAAGAGTTCGGAAGAGGATATGGGATTGTAGAGCCTTTCATGGTGGACGATGCTGAAACGGTGATGGTGACGGCAGGGTCAATCACGAGTACAGCAAGGGTTGCCGTCAGAGCCCTTCGTGAGGAAGGGCATCGAATTGGGCTACTTAAATTACGTCTTTTCAGACCTTTCCCAGTTGAAGCCTTACAGCAGGTGCTTAGAGGAAAGAGAAAGATTGCTGTGATTGATCGAAATATATCTTTGGGTGGCGGCGGAATATTCTGTCAGGAATTGAGAGCAGCTCTGGTTCATTCTTCTGACCATCCTCTTATCTACAGTTATATTGCTGGAATTGGAGGCACAGATGTGACTCCTGAGGTGATTCAAAAAATTGCCATGGGAGTGATGGATCGTGTTGATCCATTTGATCAACCGATTTGGGTCATGGAGGACTGAGGAGGTAAGCACCAAATACCAAGCACCGAGCACTAAATAAATTCCAATGACCGAAATTCCAATTCCCCTCACCCTTCCCCTCTCCCCCAAGGGGAGAGGGATGGGGAGAGGGGGACATTTGAAATTGGAATTTGAGGTTTGTTTGGGATTTGGAGCTTGAGATTTGGGATTTAAGGCGGTTTGTTTTCCAACACCGTTAGAGATGGAGGAGAGCTTATATGTTTCTTCCAGAGCTGGGGCCAAATTATCTGAGACCTGGTCATGCAGCTTGTGCTGGTTGTGGCCTTGCGATCGGTATGAAACTCGTGCTTCAAGCCATGGGACCACGAACCATCGCCGTGATCGTTCCATCCTGCGAAGGAGCGATTGGGGGTGTGTATCCTAACACTTCCTATGGTGTTCCGACCTTTCATTCTGCTTTCGAGATCGCAGCGCCCACTGCCGCGGGGATAGCCAATGGTCTTAAGATACAAGAGAAGAATGACATCCAAGTCTTGGCCTTTGCAGGAGATGGCGGAACGTTCGATATCGGGTTACAGTCTCTTTCCGGAGTGGCAAAAAACAACGATGATATCATTTATGTCTGCCTGGACAACGAAGCCTACATGAACACCGGGATTCAGGTGAGCTCCGCAACCCCTTCCTATGCCTGGACAGGAACGACCCCTGAAGGGAACCCCCGCCGGAAGAAAAACATCATGGAGATCATGGCCGCCCATTATAATCCCTATTCGGCCACAGCCACCATCGGTTTCCCCCGTGATCTTCAGCAGAAGATCACCAAAGCAAAAAGTATCCGAGGGACAAAATTCATTCATATGCTTGTCCCTTGCCCAACAGGCTGGAGGACACCGTCAGACATTTCCCCTGAGTTGTCCATCCTTGCAGTAGAAACGAATGTTTTCCCTCTTTACGAGGTGGAGGATGGGAAGAGATACACGATCAATCGTGAGCCACGCCATCTCCCTGTCCAAGAGTATCTCCTGAAACAGGGAAGATTCAGACACTTGAAGGAAGAGCAGATCAGACAGATTCAAATGGATGCGGATGAGGAGTGGGAGAGATTGAAGCAGAGAGCAGGTCATTCGCGTTCAAGAGGCGAATGATATAATTTCCCCTCTCCCCCCTTTGGTAAAGGGAAGCTGTGAAAAAATCCAAGACTCAAAGCCAGGACGGGGGGATATCGGAAAAAATGTAGAGCGGTTACCTTTTCCAGTTTTATCAAAATATGCCAGAATACCCCCCAGCTCTGCTGGGGGGATGAATGGTCTACCCTCTCCCCTGGGGGGAGAGGGTTAGGGTGAGGGGGAGATGATCTAATCATCACCCCCACCTTAATCCTCCCCCATCAAGGGGGAGGAAAGTTTTTTGGAGAATTAGATGCCCCGCAGCTCTGCTGCGGGGTACTTCACTCACAAAGACGGAAAGACCATGTAAAATAGATAACTTAAAAGCGTTCAGGACCATTAAATTAAATACCCGCATTCTACATTTTTGTAAATATTCCCCCGTCTGGGCTACCGTCCCCTAATTTTTTCACACCTTCAGGGGGGAGAGGGGATTTGAGGCAGGGTATAAATGAAATTTTCAAAGAAAGGATTCTGGAGGCTTTTTGATAAGCTTTTAAACGTTATGGCAGGCTTGGCCGGGACGATACTGGTCTTTATAACGGCTGCTGTCTGCTACACCATCGGCATGCGATTCTTGTTCACCAAGACGACCATATGGATCATGCAGACAACCGAATATGCCCTGTTGTGGATCGTTTTCCTTGCAACAACCTGGCTTTTGAGAGAGAGAGGGCATATCACTACCGATATCATATACACTCATCTCAATGAGAAAACGAAGCACTATCTCGATTGTATCATGTATGTGATCGGCGGACTTACCTGCGCCATGATGTTCTATTTTGCAGTTCTCTATACGTTAGACTGCATTATAAATAGGGTAACGGATGTCAGGGCAGTGACTGTTCCGAAATCGGCTGTTTTCATCATCATCCCCATAGGTAGCATCCTCCTTACCATCCAGTTCTTCAGGATGGCGTGGAGCAAACTTATCAATATTAGGACGGAAAGGTAATGTTTTATGACCGAAACGTCACCCGCGAACCATGAAAATGGTCTATAGGTTAAGGTTACGAAGACTATTTTGAACAATGAACGATGGACAATGAACAATGAACAAAAAAGATAATGTATGGTTCATCGTTTATCGTTTAACGTTCATCGTCATGACGAAACGGGCCTCTTTACCCTTGCCCTGAGACAAAACTTTTGTTTTCTGAGTGACCTATGGAATGGTGGCTGATCATTAGCTTGCTCTTTGGGGGGATGGTGTTCCTGCTTCTCACCAACCTGCCCGTTGCCTTTGCCTTTCTCGTTGTCAATATGGTTGCGGCCTATTTCTTCCTGGGGGGGATACCAGGTCTGGTTGGGGTAGTGACAGGAGCTTTTACTTCCATTACGACCTTCACTCTGCTCCCCGTACCCTTTTTCATCCTTATGGGTGAATTGATATTCCATTCGGGTCTTGGGCTTAATGCTGTGAATGTGCTTGATAAATGGCTTGGCAAGCTTCGGGGCAGACTCTCTATCCTGGCTATTATTATGGGTGTTATCATCGGTGCTTTGAGCGGCTCCACGATTGCGACATGCGCCCTCCTTGGCACCATCCTGCTTCCTGACATGCTGAAAAGAGGCTACAGCAAGAACATGAGTCTCGGTCCACTTATGGGAGTAGGTACAGTTGATGCACTTATTCCTCCCAATGCACTTACCGTGGTTCTCGCAAGCCTTGCAAATATCGATGTAGGGCAACTTCTTATTGCCGGCATAGTGCCGGGCTTGATCATGTCTGCTCTCTACTTCATCTACGTCGTATTATGGTTGCGCATCAAACCTGAAGAGGCGCCTATGTATGATGTGCCCCATATCCCTTTGAAAGAAAAGGTGATGGCCACCGTACAATACCTTTTACCCCTCGGCTTCATCATCTTTATGGTAATAGGTCTCATATTTCTGGGCGTAGCAACCCCTACGGAAGCGGCTGCAACAGGGACATTGGGGTCATTTATCTTAGCCCTTATTTACAGGCGTTTAAATTGGGAAATACTCAAGAAGTCGGTCATGGGTACCGTGAAAGTGACGGTAATGATATTCATGATTATTATTGTCTCAAGCACATACGGTGAAATATTAGCCTTTACCGGTGCTGCTGCAGGCATGACGAGCTTTATTACCAGCCTCACCATTCCACCGATAGTGATACTCATCGGCATGCTGGTCGTCGTCCTTATTATGGGTTGTTTCATGGAAACGGTTGCAATTATGATGATCACAATACCTATATACATGCCTGTCGTCAATGCCTTCGGTTATAACACAGTCTGGTTCGGCGTACTGATGCTTATCGCTCTGGAGACAGGTTTGATTACCCCTCCCTTTGGCGTTACGCTCTTCGTGATGAAAGGTGTCGCTCCCCCAGAGATAACGATGGCTGATATCTGGAGGGCAGTCACTCCCTATGTAATCGTAGATATGCTATGTATTGCCCTTGTGTTAGCAATGCCAATTTTAGCAACTGTTATGCCAAGGCTTATGGGAATGAAGTGAAACTAAGGAAGGGGGGATGAAAGAATATCTAAAAGGTGTAAAACAATAAAGACAAAGCAAGGAGGTTAACCATGGAAAAGAGATTAGCTTTTACGTTTTTTGTAGTGTTTTTTGCATTTACCGTATTAGTTACTCAATATGGGCTTGCTAAAGCTGAAACATTTACTCTGAAAGCAGTTACCGCATGGCCGAAGACAGCCAGTGAGTACAAGGCCTTTGCAACATTCACAGACCTGGTGGAGCAGATGGTTGCAAAAAAATATCCCGGGGAACTGAAGATACAGTACATCGGAGGACCGGAAGCGGTCAAAACACCGGATCAGGTTCAGGCTTTACAACGTGGCATGGTTGATATGGTATTCACCACCAATGCCTACTATCTATCGGTCTTACCTGAAGTAGATGCCCTCAAACTATCTGATTTTACACCTTCCGAAGAAAGAGCAGCCGGTGCTTGGTCTTATCTGAACGACCTCCACGAAAAGATCGGGATCTATTACCTGGCAAGACTTGGCCTGGGTACAAAATTCCACCTCTACCTTAAAAAACCCATTAAGAGTGCTGACCTCAAGGGACTTAATATTCGCGTCTCCCCCATGTACCTTCAAGTGATAAAAGGACTTGGCGGGAACCCTGTTGTGATACCGCCCACGGAAGTATATGTCGCCCTCGAAAGGAACGTTGTCGACGGTTATTGCTGGCCATCCGTTGGGATTGGTGACTGGGGATGGCAAAAGCAGACGAAATATATTGTAGACCCAGGGTTTTACAATGTTCCGAATCCGCTTCTCGTAAACTTGAAGACATGGAATAATCTGCCTCAAAAGCTAAGAGACCTGCTCGCTGAAGCAGCCGTAGAAGCCGAGAAAAGTGTAGTTGCTTATTTTGACGACCTTGCAAAAAAGGAACGCCCCGTACTCCTTAAGGATGGTATCCAGGTTATCGACCTGCCTCCGGCAGAAAAGGAAAAATTTCTAAAGGTTGCCTACGAGGAGGGCTGGAAAGATATCTTGGGAAAAAGTCCTCAAGTAGGAGCTAAATTGAAAGAGCTGCTCACAAAAAAGAAGTAATTCAAAATTGTCCCCCTTTACCCCGTTAGAAAGCCCCGGCATTTATGCTGGGGATGAAAGGATTAGAAAGCATCAGCTCCTTATTGAGGGCAGGGTCAAAGCTCTGACCTTTCTAACGGGGTTTACTAAAGGGGAGCGGGGGATTATGGAGCGATAGGCGGGACATTTTTATCCCGCCTATTTTTTTGCAATACTTTTACTTTTCTTTGATGTTGACTTTTCCTTCTCGGTTTAGTAATTTTCTATCAAAATAGAGGCCATCCATTATTGTCCTTGAACCCTTTCACCTTTCATAGGGTGGGCAATATGGTCCGGAGGTGAATTGAGGCCCCATTTCTGAAAAAGGAATGGGTTTTTTTGTCTTATATACCAGCCCTCTCTCCCTCTTCCTGGACGGGAGAGGGATGGGTCGCCGACGCGCCATAGCCACTCTGGCGAGGGCGCGGCGAGGGTGGAGAGATTTCAGTGGGTTACACTCATGTGAGCAACAAAGACTTGATGAGGATGAAAAACCCATTAGATCAGATTTTACAAGAGGAAGCAGGCGGAAACCCATAGGGAGGGATAAACGACATTGTTATCTACCGCTCAAATTTTTATGGAAAGACGACACAGTCGCCTTTGAACGAGTTGTAGGCAATGTGCAAGCGATTTAAAAAGACAGGGCGGGCGAATTGAAAAGAGAATGACAGGAGTCGACAATGGATAATCGTAGACTAATCGCGCAATATATTATGGATTATGCACCCTTACGTATTGCAAGAAAGAACAGAATAAAGGAAGTGAAATCTAATCCGTTTAGATGTTGGGCAAGAAAGAAGTGGAACGAATTTGAAGAAGAAGCCGAAAAAGCGGAACAAATGTTGCATCGCTATCCTTTTGCATTCTTGATTGGTGTGCTTCTTGATCAGCAGAAATTGACCTGGGAAGCATGGCGTGGGCCTTATCTTCTTAAGTCGAACTTATGTATCAAATCATTTACACCTAAAGCTTTCTCTTTAATCCCATTAAATCGACTGGAAAAGGCGATAGATTCATCGAAATTAGGATGCATAACTATGCCCAAGGAAAAGGCAGCAGAGTGCATTAAGAATGCAGGAAATAAAATTATCAAATAATACGGTGGCCAAACTACCCTGCTCTGGCGCAATCAGACAGATGTAGAAGAATTAAGGAACGCCTTAGTGGCGTTTGATGGCATTGGTGTTAATCTCGCAAATATGACCATCAAGATTCTGTTCGAGCTGGGATGTGTCCCTATGATTCCAAAGACAAATAGTCAAATCAGGAAGATGCAGGTAAAGGCGGATACTCATGTTAAGAAAGTCTTTTTCCGGACAGGTCTTACTAAAGGTCATGAGCCAAACAATGAAACAGCATTTGAAATCGCCAAGCAATACTCTCCGCAATTACCAGCAAGGATAGATACCGGTGCCTATTCTTTAGGAATGGATTATTGTTTTAAGACAAATCCAGATTGTGAGAACTGCCCAATATTTTACAGGCGAAATACCCGAAAAAGACTTTGTCCGAGAAAAGGAGTAAGACTTGTCGCCCGCCCATGAAAGGACGCTTGCACAGCTTACAACGGAACAAACGGAGGACTAAAAAATCCAGGCTTTGACGGGACTTCGTCTGTGCCGCACACGTTATACGCAATTGTTCGCTATGAGAATAAAAATCTAATATAATGGGGGAGGGAGGTGGATTCCATGGATACGACTTTTGATTGGTTTACAAGAGCAGACCTGAGTAAATATGAGGATAAATATATCTCTATTGTGGACAAGGAAGTAGTATGCGCTGATGAAGACCCAGAGGTGGCGTACACAAAAGCTAAAGAGCGATATCCAGATAGGGAGGTGGTGCTTTGGAAGGTTCCGCTAGGCGAAACCTTTATCTTCTGTGTGAGGAGAGATGGATGATTGAATTTGATTACAGACAAGAGCGGCTTCGCACGGGAGAGATAATATTTAGACCTGTTGCGAAAGCCTACCTTCTAAAATCCGGAAATGAATGGATTGCTGAATATTTCTATGTAGATTCAGGAGCAGATTATACTTTGATTCCTTATCGAATGGATCGATTTTTAGGACTGGAAAGAATAGCCTCAGAGGTCAAAGAAATAGGCGGAATTGGTGGGGTTATTGCTGCAAGATTTGCTGTTGTTCCTATGAAAATAGAAGAGTGTCGGTTTGACTGTACTATCGCTTGGGCACAGATCGAGCGTGTTCCTTTTCTATTGGGTAGGGAGAACATCTTTGAACATTTTGATATAACCTTTCAACAAAGAAATGAGAAGACCATTTTTGCCTGGCAGAAATAAGCAAGACCAACTGCGTATAACAAAAGGCTAAAAGATTGACTTCCAAATGCTCTCGCACTTCTTTTAGCCTTGAACGTTATCTGCTCATTGCGGGAAAGAGAAAGGGAGATTACAAGATTAGAATTTTGTTTTGTTTAATTTTAAGCATATTTGTCCTTTGCGCTTGATTTTGTGGTATTTATCTTAATTAGCCCAAAAGACCTGAGCAAGGAGAATACAGAAAAGAAGCAAGGCTTTCCTCTCTCATTGTCATATTACTTTCTAACCTTAAGACATTTCACTTCTAAAGTCTCTCACTTTTTGATATATTGAATTTAATTATTTAAAAATTTCTCAGTGGTAAGGATAAAGGAGGTTCAAATGGATTTGAAGGTTTTTATAAAAATGATATTTTTGTCTTTTTTCGTATTCACCCTCCTCATAGGTTGTGCAGTTCCAGCCCGAGTGACCATCGAACCGGCTGGCAGATTGGAAGGATTCATGAGTGCAAAATGGGGTGCTTCTGTTGAGGAATGCAAGCGGGCCATTGAAATGGACGGGAATAAGTGGTTTCAGGATCGTACTGGAGAGGTCCCTCATGCGCTCTATGCCTTTGGGGCCTATTTGGATCATCCTGCCATCTTAAGTTACTTCTTCACTCCAAAGTCAAAAAAACTTTATCGAGTTGATGTGACATTTAGCGACCTCAAAGGTTATGAGGAGGCAAAGAATGATTTGATTCAAAGGTTCAAAAAGCCTACTTTTTCCAAAAAGGATGTGGATCATTGGTCATGGGAGGATAAAAGTCTGATCATCCTCCAAAGAGACGCAATCAATGCCCAGATCAGTTTTTCCAATGGACCTTTATTGGAATTGAATCAAAAAGAAGGGGGACTTTTAGGAAAATAACGTGACCGTGTCCGTGTTGCGTGTCCGTTGGCCATTGAAATTTATTGGTTTGTTGGAGAGAAAGGACCCATGAAAAAAATCATTCTCCTTTTAATCGGCGTAATTTTTATCGCATGGACTATTGCCCCTGCTGACGGGAAGGACTTGGAAATTCAGGGAAAGAAATTGATTTTCCAGAAACCACCCTTCACCTTGATGTTGCCCTCAGAATTCCATTTGATCCATTTCTATTCCCACGAAAACCCGACTGAAAGTTCCGTCACCCGGGTCTATTTTGTTGTTAAAGAAAAGAATAAGCAGATTGAGGAAATGTTCATCGTTCAAATAGCGGATAAGACCAATCCTCAAGCAGGGCCTATCGTTGCCCCTCCACTCAAACCCTATACAGACAAAAGAATGTACCTGAAAGACAAAATAAAGAAGGGAGAGTTGGTCATCGATTATCTGATTCAATTGATGGCATGGAACCCCGATGCTCCATCACTCCAACCCATTGTGAAAAAAGGGATCGTCATCCCAAACCTCTGGGCACTTCAGGGCCAATCCCTCTTCATCTACCAGGGGGAACACGCTGTTTTTATCCGATATTCAAAAGCGGCCAATGTTTTTGGGTTTAAAGTTTCTGAAGAAGGGGATAAGTGGAACAGAGAGTCGATCTCAGGAAACGAGAAGAAGACCTATGAGGCCTTCCAGAAAAGCTTCATAGGGGTGATCGATTCCATCCGCGTCAAGAATCCTTGATAATTCCCTCTCTCCCCCTGAAGCTGCGAAATTATTCAGGTGGAGGTTGGGCAAGGATATCTTCAAAGTTTTACAATTGCGGATCATTTGAAAGGGTAGGGGTAACGAAACGCTGTAGGTAGGCTATCCTATTGAAGGTTTCGATCGCTGTAGATGAGCGTAAGAAACGTGCCGCTGTAAAACTTTTCTCATATCCCCGCCCAACTCGGCGGCCCTGGGCTATTTTTTCACATTTTCCTTTTAGTAAAGTGGGGAGAGGGATTTAAAGAGTTACGTTCTAACCAAGATGGAGGAGGGATATTGGTCCAGAAGATCTTTTCAATGAAGGAGGCGGTATCTCAGTTTATCGAAGATGGTGACTCTATCGCTATGGGAACGGCATTGGAAGCGGCGATCCCGTTCGCCGCGGGGCATGAAATCATCCGTCAAGGGAAAAAAGATCTTACCCTCATCGGTCCGATCTCTGATATGCTCTTTGATCAATTGATCGGTTCTGGCTGTGTGAAAAAGGTGGTTGCCGCCTGGGTGGGAAATGTGATCATGGGTGTGGGTTATAACATGCGAAGGGCGGTTGAGGGAGGAGTTCCGAGAAAGATCGAGGTCGAAGATCACACGAACTTTACCGTTTCTTTAGCTCTTCATGCGGGAGCCATTGGCATTCCTTTCATTCCAACGAAGAGTCTTTTAGGGACAGGAATGGTGTCAGGGGAGCACCCCTTTAAGGAGATGGAATGCCCTTATACGAAAGAAAGATTGGCCTTAGTTCCTGCACTGAAACCTGATGTGGCGATCCTTCAAGCTCAGAGGGCGGATGAGGAAGGAAATACCCATTTCTGGGGTGGAAGCGGAGTGACCAAAGAGGCAGCTTTGGCAGCCCGGAAAGTGATTGTGGTGGTGGAGGAGGTGGTCAGTAAAAAAGTGATTCAGAGAGATCCAAACCGAACGCTTATCCCCGGATTTTTAGTCCATGCTGTGATCCTAGAGCCGTGGGGAGCACACCCATCACCCGTACAAGGCTATTATAATCGAGACCATGAAAAATATATCCACTACCACCATGAATCGAGGGAAAGAGATGGATACCTGAAATGGCTTGGGAATTGGGTCCTGGGGGTAAGGGACAGGGAAGAATACCTCAAACTTGTGGGCGGGGGGAAAATAAGATCCCTTTTGATGAAGCGTCACAGAAAATCAATGCCGGTGGAATATGGATATTAAATCCCTCCCAACCTCCCTTTGTCATAAGGGAGGAGAAAGTATTTCCCCCTTTAGCAAAGGGGGATTAAGGGGGATTTGTTGCGGTAGGAGACAAATTTGACAACCGATTATACCCTACAGGAATTAATGGTGGTTGCGGGTGCGCGGGAAATCCGCGAGGATGATGTTGTCTTTGTGGGAATGAGACTTCCACTCTTGGCTTTTCAACTGGCAAAGTCTACCCATGCTCCCCACGCCATAGGAATCTTTGAAAATGGAATCTTAAGAGACAAGCCGGCCGGCGCTCCCCTCTACACGATGGGCGATCCCGCCAACATTGAGGGAGCGATCTGGGCTACTTCAATGATCGACATCATGTCACTCTTACAGAATGGAAGGGTGAGTTTGGGCTTTATTGGAGGGGCTGAAGTGGATCGCTTCGGGAATCTCAATACGACCTATATTGGCGGCAGAGAAAATGTGCAGGTTCGACTCCCTGGGAGTGGTGGAGGGAGTGATATTGCGTCGCTTTCTAAACGATTGGTTATACTCATGAACCATGAGAAACGTCGCTTTCTTGAGAGGGTGACCTATATCACCTCGCCTGGTTTTGGAAATGGAGGAGATTGGAGGAAGAAAAACGGATTAAGAGGTGGAGGTCCTTGTGCTGTGATTACGACCAAAGGGATTTTGCGATTCGATTCTGAAACGAAAGAGATGGTTCTCGATTCCATTCACCCCGGAGTGACTGCGGAAGGGGTTCTTGAAAATACCGGCTGGAATTTGAGATTACCACCAAGAATCGAAAGAACAAAACCCCCTACTCGGTCCGAAATTCGAATCATAAGGAAGCATGACCCCCTTGGCTTTTGGACAAGAAATGTTAATAGAGTGGAAAAATATTAACCATTTACTGTTCCTTTGGATTTCTAAGGATTTTTTATTACGAATTAGAAATTAAAAAACACGTTAATTTTCAATAGATTGAAAATAAACTTGTTGAATTAAAATCTGTGTCAAATTTTGGCATCTATTTTGCTAACAATATTTCCAATAATGAAATTAGGGTATTATTATGCCTGAAATATTTCTTGGAGACCTTTCCGAGGCTAAATTCTTTGATCTCTTAAAACCCCTATTGACTGGGAAAAAAACCGGGATATTAACGATCAAAGGGAAAGAGGATGGAGAGATCTTTTTAGAAGCCGGAAATATCGTTCATGCAAAAACCGCCGATTCATTTGGAGAAGAGGCCTTTTTGACCATCATGGGTTGGACGGCTGGTAAGGCCGCATTTGAGCCGGATGCTACTCCTCGAGAAAGGACCATCCCCATTCCTACCGAGAACTTGCTGCTTAACTGGTCTTACAGAAAACAAGAATGGGAAAGGATTAGAAAGGTAGTGCACTCTTCCAACGACCTCTTTCGTCTCTCCCTTCAGAATGATTCAAAGGATAAGAGTATCAAAGGAGAGCAATGGAATGTGTTAGCGTTGACCGACGGAAACAGGACGATCTCAGAAATTGCCACAACGCTTGGATGGGATGAGTTTAAAACATCGAAGAAAATCTATCAATTGGTCCAAGCAGGTTTGTTGGAGAAGGCAGGGGAAAGTAGTTATACGGATAAAAAAATTGTTGGGGAGGACTTTTTTGAGGTGATGGAGTTCGAATTAAAAAAGGTTATGGGTCCGGTGGCCCCTTTCATCATTGAGGATAAACTCAATGAGTTTGGAAAGACCAAGGGCTCCCTTCCGGAGGTTCAAGCGTTATCATTTATTGAAGCAGTGGGGGAGGAAATCCCCAACGAACAGAAGAAAAATCAGTTTAAAAAGGCGATGATGGAATCTTTCTCTGCCGGAAAATAACCGGAAAATAAAGGATGAGGTGAGAATGGGAAAGTCAAAAAATAAGTGGGTTGGAACGGACGGACAAGTTTACTCTTTTTTTTGGGGTTAGATCTCAAATTTTAAAAAGGAGGAGTCCCAATGGCAAAGATGAAGAAAAGCGGCATAGGTCTATTACCGAAACTATTATTAGGGATTTTTATTCCGATTCTATTAACCTTCTTGATCCTCTGGAGTTTTGTCTTTTATAGTTGGGATTTCGGGGGAACGCGGTTTACGAGCATCAAAGATATCGGATCTGAGGTGCTAAAAGAGTTGAGTATGATTTCTGTGAATGAGTCGAAGTCCTCTTTGAATCGACTGGGCGAGAAGGTCATTAAAGAGAAAGCCATCGATGTCGCAAAACAGATTGAAATTTTTTTTAAATCGCGTCCCAAAATAAAAAGAGAAGACATCCTCAAAGACCCGGAGCTTAAATCAATTGCTGTTCAGAAAGTTGGAGAAACAGGTTATACGGCTGTCCATGATAATAAGGGCATTAACTACTTCCATGTGAACCCCCAGATTGTGGGGACGGACTTACATGATCTCGCCCCGAAGCTTCCTGCTTTCTGGAAGATCCTGGAGGCCAGTTTAATAGGCCCGGCATCCGGTTATTATGACTGGAAAGATGCTGACGGAAAGATTCGTCCTAAATACATGTATTTAGTTCCTGTTAAAGACATAGACCTCATCGTCGCCTCGACCACCTACATCGAAGAATTTTCGAAGGCTTCAAAAGCCATTGAAGGGAGGATGAAGTGGGTCCAGGGAAGATACTTGGACGCCTATGATATCAAAATTCGGATATTTTATCTTGTCATTATGGTCACCCTTGTCGTTCTGCTGATGGTGATCTACTTCTATTCCCGTTCGGTGGTTCGTCCGATCCGTTATCTCTCTGAAGTTGCCGATAAGATCAGCATGGGAGAATTAGATATCCCTATCCAAATTAAGGGGAAAGGAGAGGTCGGTGCTCTTGCCGAATCCATTGAGAGGATGCAGACGAGTGTAAAAGCAGCGATTGAACGATTGCAGAAAAGAAAAGAGGTAAAATGAGAATTTTTATTCTTTTTCAGACAGGGGGGAGATCCTGAGTTCGACAAGAAGGAGAAAAAAGGGAGACGATGATTATCCCAAAAGGAGAGGTGAGGCATCAAAATTTATTGACAACCTATACGGATTTCCCTGCCCTTTTATCGACCTTAGAATTGGAGGGTTTTAGCGGGATTATCGAAATTGATTTCCCCGAAAACAAAGGATTCCTTTTCATTGATTCCGGGAAGATCATCAATGCGGAGGCAAAGACAGGAAATGGTTCAAAAAGGACGGTCGGTCCGGAGGCAATTCAATACCTTCTATCCCTATCAAAACAAAAGGAGGGAGTCCTCAATATCTATCGTTTGCTACCAGAGCAAGTAGCTATTGTGGCCAGCAATCTCCAACACCAGATCCTCTTCAAAGGGCTCTCCACGGATTTCACCCGGTTAGATCGACTCCTTTTGAAATTGAAAGAAGAAAAACATAATGGATTCATAGAGATCTTTACGGAAGAAAATCAAGCCATTGGTGTGCTTTTCTTGCAAGAAGGAGAGCCGGCAGAGATGTTCATTACCCCGGCATCCGGCCCATCGGTTTTTGGCCGAAAATCAATTTCCGCGTTTGTAGAGAATGCGATTAAGGAAGGGGCCATTTTTAATGTCTACAAGAGCCAGGGCAAAAACGCCAAGGAAGAGATGGCAGTAGGCGGAGGAGTGGAAGACCAGAGCGAGATCCTCCTCATCCTCCAAGAGATCCTCTCTAAAGCGGAAAAGTTGGTCGATGAAATTTCTCAAAAAGGAAAATTTCTGGGTGCATTCAAGAAGTCCCTCTTAGGAAAAGTGGATGTCTATCCTTTTCTTGATCCATTCAGCGGCGAATTTAGCTATCAGGATGGGACCATTTTATTTACTGGAGAAGTCCCGCGGAGGGATCTTATTCATGGAATTGGAGAATCTCTGCGTGCTGCGCTGTCTGATCTTGAAGAGGAATTGCCAAAAAATAAGATGCTCTCTTTGAAATGGAAGGCTGAATTGGAATCCACCTTTGAGGCTCACCGAGAGGCAATGAGGCGCTTAGGGGTGGATGTCATGTTTTCTTCGCTGTTCCAGTAAGTTTCCCATTTCGTCTCTACCCGTTGCTCTTATCCTTGGCTGTAATAAGTCTGCGGACCCTCGCTGCCATTTCCACCAGCCCTCCAGGCAGAAGCAAAACCACCAGAATGAAGAGGATGCCGAAGATGAAAACATGGAACTGTGGAAAGGTCCGTACGAATAACTCTTTAAAGATCGCATAGAAGAAAGCCCCGATAATCGGACCGACAATGGTGCCGACTCCTCCTACAAAAGTGATCAGGAGAGAATCAAACGTCCAGATGGGGTTGAAAGGGAGATCATGATAATAGCTGACATGATAAAAGGCAAAGGCTCCCCCTGCCAATCCGGCGAAGAAGGTGCTGATGGTCAAGGCAATGATCTTTTGTCTAAAAGTATTGACTCCTGCGGCTTTTGCCGCTTCTTCGTCCTCCCTTACAGCCATCATCCCCAGTCCCAATCTAGCTCTGCTGATGAGATAGACCACAACCACTATGATGACGGCTAAAATCAAACAGAGGTAATAACGGGGGATAAGAGTATAAGTAGCGATGTAGTCGCCTGGTAGATCAGCTACCGTAGGGAGGATATTGCCGATAGTGATCTTCAGTATTTGCGACAATCCGAGGGTACCGATAGCGAAATAAATGCCTTTTAAGCGGAGAGCAGGATGGCCGATGATCAAAGCAAAGACCACAGCGATGACTCCTCCGGTTAGAAAAGCCAATAAGAATGGAGTCCCCCACACCCATAAGATGCGAGTGGTGATAGCACCCAGCCCAAAGAAAGCGGCATGTCCTAAACTCACCTGCCCAGTATATCCAGCAAGGATGTTCCAACTCTGGGCTAAGCAAATATATAAGAAGATAAGGACCATTAAATTGATGAGGTCATTTCTTTTCGTCAACAATGGGACGAGGGCGAGAAAGATAACAATCCCTATACTTAAGAGAATGGTATTTCTATGTCTGGACAACTTATCCTCCTTACCCAATTCTTTTACCGAACAATCCCTGAGGTCTTAGTTCTAATACCAAGAGAAAGATCACCAGACCAACCACCTCCATGTAGGGACCTACAAACAGGGCACTGACCGACTCGGTGGCTCCTAATAGCACCCCGGCGACAAAGGCCCCTCCGATGTTCCCCAATCCAGCTAACACTACAACGATGAGGGCCTTCAGGGTCCACTCCAAACCCATGGCTGGATGAATGGCATAGCCTACGCTCACGACGGTGCCAGCCATCGCAGCCAAAGTTGCCCCTAAGGCAAAAGATATCATGGAGGTCTTCTCGATATTGATCCCCATCAAAGCAGCAGACTCCCAGTTCTCTGTGGTCGCCCGGATGGCCTTACCAAAATAGGTTTTGGTAAGAAACTGCTGGAGAGCAAGAATAACAATGGTGGCCAAAACCAAACCTGCTAAACGGATGAAGGGAAAACGAAGTCCAAATAAACTGAACCCCCATCCTGAATAGAAGACGCTCACACTCCTTTCATCAGCAGTCCAGAGTCGAATGGCCAGGTTGTGAAAGACTAAGGAGAGACCAAAACCGATGAGCAGGGAATTTTTTATCTTCACCTCTTCATGAAGTTTGGCCAGTGGAGAGAAGAGGCCTTTGTAAAGGCCCATCCCTATCAGGAAGAGAACAAACGCTGATGGAATGAGGGAGAGAAAAGGATCGATATGATAGAGGGAGAAGAACCAGAAGGTCACATATCCTCCCAGCATCAGCAACTCACCGTGGGCGACGTTCAACATCTTCATCACACCGAAGACGAGGGAAAGCCCTACTGCAGCTAACCCATAAAGACCTCCTACGAAGATGCCAAAAATTAAACTCTGGGCGAACACTTGCAAACTCATGATTTATAATCCCTCAGACCGCTTCCGTTCCCAAATAGGCCTCTTTGATATGCTTATCGTCAAGCATATTCCGGCCATCACCCTGTTTCACAATACGTCCGTTCTCAACGACATAAGCACGATGGGCTAACTCAAGAGCCATGCGGACGTTCTGCTCGATCAGTAGAATGGTCACACCAGAATGGCTGATCTGCCCGATCACCTCGTAAATGACCTTCGTCAAAAGAGGAGCAAGTCCCCAAGAGGGTTCGTCAAAGAGGAGAAGTTTCGGTTTGGACATCAATCCCCTTCCGATAGCCAACATCTGCTGTTCCCCTCCGCTCAAAGTTCCTGCCGCTTGTTTCTTTCTCTCTTTCAGGATGGGGAAAAGCCCATAGACCTGTCCAAGGGTCTCATTCAAACAACTGCGTCCTTTGGCTGTAAAGGCCCCCAGTTCTAAATTTTCTAAAACACTCATTCCTGGAAAAAGACCTCTTCCTTCTGGAACCAGGCTGATTCCAATCTCCACTCTCTTATGGATCGGCATCCTGTCCATTTCCAGACCTTCAAACCTGATCTCCCCTGCAAAAGGCCTTAGCAACCCGGAGATGGTCTTGAGAGTGGTCGTTTTTCCTGCACCGTTAGGACCGATGAGCGCCACAATCTCTTTCTCTTCGACCCTAAAAGAGACATCCCAAAGGGCTTGAAGGTCTCCATAGGAGACATTTATCCTATCTATTGCCAACATATGATTACTTCCCCAGGTAGGCCTCAATGACCAGCTGATTTTTCACTACTTCTTTAGGGGAACCTTCAGCAATTTTTTCTCCAGCGTTGAGCACCATGATCCGGTCAGATATCCCTAAGACCGCTTTCATGATATGCTCAACCATAATTACCGTTATTCCAGAGCCCCTAATCTTTTTGACCAACTCCATTGCAATCTCTGTCTCAGCTGGGTTCAGACCAGCCATCAGCTCATCCAACAAGAGCAGTTGAGGCTTGGCGGCTAAAGCCCTTGCCAGTTCCAATCTCTTACGCTCAGCCATGGTAAGTTGAGAGGCAAGGACCTCTATCTTATTCCCCAAGCCGACAAAATTGAGAATCTCTGTACCTTTTTCTCTGGCCTGTTTCATATGGGATGCTGGATTTCTGCCATACATCCCACCCACCATGACATTTTGCAGGACTGTCAATTGTGCAAAGGGCTTGACTAATTGAAATATCCGGGAAATTCCTTTTCTACAAATTTGATGGGGATGAAGGCCTGCAATATCTTCCTCCATAAAAGTCACTTTTCCTGAGTTTGCCTTCATGAAACCGGTGATGACATTAAAGAGAGTGGTTTTGCCTGATCCATTGGGACCGATGACACCAAATATCTCACCCTCAAAAATCTCAAAATTCACCTTACAGAGGGCCATCAACCCTCCAAAGGATTTTGTTAATTTCTCTACCTCTAATAGGGGCATCTTGGACCGTTTTTCGTTAGATCAAAAATGAGTGACCTAAAAAATCCCTCTTTTACTAACATTGAAGCTCCCCGCCCAAAGGGGGGAGCTTCAATGAAAGAAGATCGACTTTTCAGCTTCTAATGGAGCCCCACGGGCAAAGCCCTTGGTCCCCTGTCCGACGCCCATGTGGGGCGACATCCCCCGTCTAATGTCGGGACAGACCGGCCACACGATGGCGTATTCCTCTACGGCCAAAGGCCGTGCTTGCACGCCGAAGTGCCTGCCTTCGCAGAAACGCTTCGTGCAGGCAGGCGTTACAGCACGCAGGCGTGGTTTCCTGCTACCGGGATGAGTATTACCTTTCCGACCATTTCGGCATGGGATAAACTAATGGGGCGGTAGCATACTCTTTTGGAAATACGATTTCTTGTTTCCCCTTTTGCCACTGGACGCCAAAGTAGATAACCATTCCTGTTCCGTCTGGCCGGAACTTAAGAGGACCGATAACTGTCTTCATATCTGTAGAGGCGATGGCATCTCTGATCTTCGCCCTATCCAGGGTTCCGGCTGTTTCAATGGCATTGGCTAACGCTTGAACACAGGCATAGGCCGGACCTGTGATCACATCGGCTGGCCGATTGAACTTTTTCATATGGCTTTCATTGAGTTCATTAACCCCAGGATATTTGAGCCCAGAGCACCACCCTGGACCTAAAACAACATAGTCACCATCTTTCTTTAAAGCATTTCCCCAGGCCATGGGGTCAGGTGCCCGGTATGCAAAATAGAATTTCGGATTGTAATCGAGCTCCTTCAACTGCTTGGTCATCGTAATTCCTTCGGGAGTAGTGGGACCGGTGAGCAGTATCTCTGCCCCAGCTGCCTTGGCTTCCATAATGAGGGGTGAAAAGTCTTTCATCTCCCTGGGTTGTTCTTTATAAAGGGGTTCCCCATAACCATGTTTGACAGCCTCATCTTTCCACATATCACCCAGTTCCATTCCAACAGGTGCCTTTTCCATGAAAATAGCTACCTTTTTCGGCCTCTGTGCTGCAGGAATGGAGTCAAGTATATCAAAGACCCCTTTGGCACAATCGGGAGATTTGGGGAATGGAGAGAAATTATATTTGTAACCCTTCTGGTGGATGCTATAAAGATAAGTGGCCACCATAAAGAGGGGAACCTTATTCTTCTCTGCAATGGGGGCCTGAGCGGCGTGCATAGGGCTTGAAAATCCTCCCAGGTAGGCCACCACATCGTGGGATGTATAAAGGCTCTCCATCCTGCTCACGGTCAGAGTAAAATTCGATTCATCATCCAAGAGGATGAGCTCTAAAGGAATTTTTTTATTGAATTCTTTGACAAAGACGCCTCCTTTTTGGTTGATATGTTCAATGGCTATCTCATATCCGGCCTTGCACATGGCTCCCCCTGAACCAAATGGTCCGGTAAGGGAACACGATGAACCGACCTTAATGGTCTTGGGAGCCTCTTTTTCGGGGGCAGCAAGACCCCACGAAGCCAAACTAAATGCTAAAAACATCCCTACCACCGTGATAATAAATATTCTTTTCATCATCTCAAACTCCTCCTTTTCTCATTTTCTAAGACGAGCGTTTTCCATACTAAAAAGACCAACCCTCTTGTCTTCCTTCTTCTCATTCTCACCCCCTTTTTGGACCATTTAACTTTGGGCAATATCATATACAAGAGGATAGAGCGTGTCAATATAAATACTTTTGGAGGTTCCTGAGTTTTTATCCGGCCTGAAAACAGAGTGAAAACTCCTTAATATTATTGCTATTTATACAGTGTTGAGCGGCTTTGCATTTTGATTCGGTATTCAACCTAAATAAATCGTAGGAAAATAAAAAGCGGTCAACAGAAACATCTAATTTTACATAATTTTACTTGACAAAAGTTTTTTTCTTAATATACTTGTTAAAAAATTCTCAAAGAAAGGAGGGGAGAGGAAACCCTCTTCTTATTTTGGGAAATGATAAAGTCGTAAAAAGTCCATATTTCTCTAATTTGCCATTCCTGCGAAAGCAGGAATCCAGTTATTTCAATGGGTTATGGACTCCGGCTTTTGCCGGAGTGACGGATTTCGCTTTTTACGAGACCATCAGTAATGTTTATTGCAAAATGAAGGAAGGATGCCGGTAAGGAAGGTTAGAGGAAAAGGGGGTGATAAAAAGAGGAAGGCTGAGCTTACAATTAATCCAAACAACTTGAAAGGAGGGTTTAAAGATGAAAAATTGGAAGTTGTTGGCGTTATTTCTTTGTGTTTCGGTGATTGGGTTTTCATTCTCCATTTCGCCCGCATTTGGCCAGATAAAACTAAACTATTCAATCTTCTTCCCAGCCCCACATAAGCACAGCGTTTTGGCTACTGAATGGGCGAAGGAGATTGAGAAGAGGACGGATGGAAAAGTTCAAATCACGATGCATTATGGAGGCACACTCACACCTGCTGATAAGTGCTACGATGGTGTGATCAGGGGGATTTCTGATGTCGGCATGTCCGTCTGTGGCTATACGAGAGGAAGATTTCCTTTGACAGAGGTGGTTGAACTCCCTATAGGTCACAAAAGTGGATGGGTAGTAACGAAAGCGATCAATGAATTCATTAATAAATTTAAGCCAAAGGAATTTGATGATGTCAAGATGATGTACATGCATGCGCATGGGCCTGGGCTCCTTCATACCAAAAAACTTGTTAACAAGCTTGAGGATGTCAGAGGGATGAAGATTCGTGCCTTTGGCGCGGTTACAAAAATTGTAACAGCCCTTGGAGGAGCTCCTGTATCAATGCCTATGGGTGAGACTTATGAGGCTTTAAGCAGGGGGGTCGTCGAAGCTTCGATTGCACCCTATGAAGCTCTGCAAGGTTGGAAGTGGGGAGAGGTAGTGAAATTTACTGTTGAAGCATGGGGTATGGCTTACAGCTCAGCCTTTTTCATAGCTATGAATAAAGATAAGTGGAATGCCTTGCCTCCGGATATCCAGAAGATCATCGAAAAGGTGAATGAAGAGTGGATTGAAAAGCAAGGGAAGGCTTGGGATGAGATCGATAAAGCAGGTAAAGATTTTACAATTCAAAGGGGCAACCAGATCATAACCCTTTCAGCGGATGAGAATAGGAGATGGGAAAGGGCTCTCAAACCCCTCTATGATGAATATGTTAAGAGTATGAAGGATAAAGGTTTACCCGGAGATGAGGTATTGAGGTTCTTTCTGGAGCAAATGTACAAACTTCAAAAATAAGACATGGGGAAGGGGAAGGAATGTGTTCCTTCCCCTTTTATCAAAATATGCCAGAATACCCCCCAGCTCTGCTGGGGGGATGAATGGCCTACCCTCTCCCCTGGGGGGAGAGGGTAGGGGTGAGGGGGAAATGATCTAATCATCACCCCCACCTTAATCCTCCCCCATCAAGGGGGAGGAAAGTTTTTTAGAGAATTAGATGCCCCGCAGCTCTGCTGCGGGGTACTTCACTTTCAAAATTTTGATTCCCATCCATCTCTTCTATGGAATTTTAAAAAGGAGCTATTTATGGGATGGTTTTCTGATAAGGTGTGGAAACTCAGCCGCCTCATCAATTTCATTGGGGGGGTCAGCCTTGCATTCATCATGTTTCTCACGGTTGCTGATATTATTTTGAGGTACTTTAGAAGGCCAATCATTGGGACTTATGAACTAGTCGCCTTCTCAGGGGCAGTGGTGATCGGCTTTTCTGTTCCTTATACATCTTGGATGAGGGGGCACGTCTACACGGATTTTCTTATTTTAAGATTCTCTAAAAAGATAAGAAACGTCTTCAATATCGTTACAAGGTGTCTTGGGATATGGCTTTTCTTCATGATTGGTTGGAACCTGATCAAGTATGGAATGGATCTAAAAAAAGCAGGGGAGGTCTCCCTCACTTTGACCATGCCTTTCTTTCCCATTGCTTATGGAGTAGGGGTCTGCTGCTTTGTTCAGTGTTTAGTAATGGTTTGTGATATTTTGAAGATCTTCGGGGGGAAATATGAATGAGGTGATGATTGGAATTTTAGGTCTGGCTGCTGTGTTAGCCTTATTTCTCACTGGGATCGAGTTGGGAGTCGGCATGGCATTGGTGGGTTTCGTGGGATTCAGCATCATTGTATCCCCAGCGGCTGCTTTGAATCTTTTAGCCAAAGATATCTTTGATGTTTTTTCTTCCTATGGTTTTACTGTCATCCCCTTATTTGTCCTCATGGGTCAGATCGCCTTCAATGCAGGGATTGCAAAGAGATTATACGATACTGGCTACCGGTTTGTCGGACACATACCCGGAGGACTGGCTATGGCCACTGTGGCAGGGGCAGCCGCTTTTGGAACCGTTACTGGATCCGCAACAGCCACGGCAGCAACCTTTGGAAGTGTGGCCTATCCCGAGATGGATCGATATAATTACAGCAAGAAACTCTCCACAGGAATCATTGCTGTCGGAGGGACTCTCGGCAGTCTCATTCCACCGAGCGTCACCCTTATTGTCTTTGGCATGATTACTGAAACTTCCATCGGCAAACTATTTCTGGCTGCAACCGTTCCAGGGCTGATCGTCACCTTATTGTTTATTTTCATCATATACGGATGGTGCAAGATCAATCCATCAGTAGGTCCTAAGGGCGAAAAATCGACATGGAAGGAGAGGTGGGTTTCGCTCAAAGAGGTGATATGGGTGATCATTATTTTCCTAATCGTGACAGGGGGGATGTCTTGGGGTTTCTTTACTCCCACAGAGGCAGGTAGCGCCGGAACTTTTGCTGTTCTCCTTTTATCCATTGCCAAAAGGGACATCAATTTTAAAGGGTTTATCAAATCGATTGCAGAATCACTGCGCACCGCTTGCATGGTTTTGATGCTGATTGCAGGTTCCACTATCCTGGGCCATTTTCTCGTAGTGACGAAGATCCCCATCATGGCCGCAGATTGGCTCGGGCAACTTCCTCTTCCACCTTTCCTCATCATGATTCTCATTTTGCTTACTTATGAATTAGGAGGCTCCTTTATCGATGACCTCGCCTTTATGGTCCTGGCCACTCCAATCTTCTTTCCTGTTGTCCTCAAACTTGGTTACGATGCGATATGGTTTGGTGTCATCCTCCATATCTTTGTGATGATCGGCGTGGTTATTCCACCTGTGGCCGTCAATGTCTTTGTGGTAAGAAATATCACCAAGGTACCGTTTGGTGTGATTTATAGCGGGGTTTACCCCTTTTTGATTGGCATGATCCTTTGTGCAGCCTTGTTGTTTGTATTTCCCCAGATTATCCTTTTCCTTCCATCTCTATTTGGGGTTTATTGATACGGCAAATGTTTCCATTAAATCTTATATATAAAAAGATCTGAAAATAAGCTTCTGTGGAATATATATCATGTCTCTTCCTTTCCCATAAGGATGATGAGATGCAAAAGTATGGGAAAAAGAGAATACTGTTAGGGAAAATGGGCCTCGATGCTCACGATAATGGCATCGTCATCGTGGCCAAATGGCTTTTAGATGCAGGTTTTGAAGTTGTTTATGCTGGCCTTTACAATTCTCCCGAGAGCCTCATTCAGACCGCCATTCAAGAAGGGGTAGATGCCGTTGGGTGCAGTTTTTTGGGGGGAGAGCACTTATTTTATACCAGACGGCTGACCGACTTGATGCATGAGAAACACATCAATAAGATTAAACTCATACTGGGCGGTGTGATACCCCCTGAAGACATCAATGAGCTCAAAAGGCTTGGGGTTGCATGCATTTTTACTCCGGGAACATTGCGAGACACGATTATTGAGACTCTAAACAACCTTTTCAACGAACCTGAATAACTGAGATTCGGTAGACAATCACCCCCGGCTTCGCTTACTGTATGATTTCCCCCCCCACCCCAACCCTCCCCCTCGAGGGGGGAGGGCGAGGGAGGGGGTGACAAAGCTAATCTCTACGTAAAACAAGGTAAGGAGACATGAAGGGAAAAGAGACCATGAAAATACAAAGCAGCTATTTGGAAGGAGAACGTGTACCAAACTTCAAGACCCTTTCAGGTATGGAATATAAAGAAGTCTACACACCTGAAGATGTCACAGTTGCGAGGGAACTACCAGGCGATTATCCGTTCACCCGCGGTATCCACAAGACAATGTATCGTGGCAGACTTTGGACCCGTCGTCAGCAAAGCGGATACCGCTCCGGCAAGGAAAGCAACGAGCGAATCAAATATCTGTTGTCGGTGGGCCAGACCGGAATAAACATGGATCCAGACCTGCCGACCCATTTAGCCCTTGACCCTGATAACCCCTTAGCGCATGGAGACGTGGGTCTTCAGGGCTCTTCCCTTGTCATCTTCGAGGACATGGTTGATTTATATAGAGACATACCTTTAGATCAAGTGAGTAATACAATGATTGTTGAAGCACCAACTTCAGCGGTCATTATTGCGCAATATCTACTTCTTGCTAAGGAAAGGGACATTCCTTGGGAAAAACTGATCGGAACGATTATGAATTGTCCCCTCACTCAGTTTGTCGGACCAACCTATCAGGCTATTACAACATTCTTTTCGATCGAATATGCCGTAAAGATAGCCTTGGATGTCATGGAGTACATGATCCAGCGAGCACCTAAATGGAACATTGTGAATATCAATGCGTACAACATCCGCGAGACAGGGGTGAATGCAATACAGGAAGCTGCATTTGCTCTGGCGATTGCCCAGGATTATGTCCGAGGGCTTATTGAACGGGGACTGGAGGTGGACGTGTTCGCCCCGCGAATTGGCTTTTTTAGTGCAGTGCACATAGATTTTTTTGAAGAAATCGCGAAATTGCGCGCAATGAGGCGTATCTGGGCGCGCATCATGAAAGAGAAGTTTAGGGCCAAGAATGAGAAGAGCCTTTGGTTTCGGACAGCGTGCCAGACTTCTGCTTTGCCTCTCACCGCCCAAGAGCCTCTGAATAACATAGTCAGGGCAGGTATCCAGACGCTAGCCGCAGTTTTTGGAGGGGTCCAATCGATCCATACCACCGGCTATGATGAAGCCTTTTCCCTTCCCACGGAGGAGAGTCACAAGTTGTCTATTCGAACCCAACAAATCATTGCCTACGAGACGGGTGTCGTGAAATCAGTGGATCCTCTGGGTGGCTCGTACTTATTGGAACGTCTTACAGATGAATTGGAGGAGCAGATTTGGGAACTTATTAAGGTCATTGAGGACAGAGGAGGTTTTCTACGCTGTTTCATGGATCGCTGGGTAGAAGACCAAATTACCAAAATGCGGTATCAGTTAGGGGAAAACTTTATTTCCGGACAACAGCCCATTGTGGGCGTCAACCTGTTCCGCGATGAGAGGGATTCAACGAAGATAAGTATTTTCAGGCATAGCGAAGAGTGGCAGAGGCAAAGAATTCAGGAAATAATAGATCATAAGAAAAACCGGCGCCAGGAGCCTGTCCAGCGTGCTATTGAGGCGCTTGAAAATAAAGTTAGGAAAAGGCCGGAGGAAAATTGCATCGAAGCCATTATGAAGGCTGTAGAAAACAGAGCCACTCTGGGTGAGATCATGGATGCCATAAGAAGGGCAATAGATTTTAAGAGACCTGGGCTATGATGGAATTTACGAAGAATCTTAAACAACATGATCGTCTAAACCGGTTCTTACCCTTGAAGGGGATTAAAGTGTTCGACCTTTCCCGTCTCCTCCCTGGCGGTCCCGCCGCCTGTTTCTTTCCCCCCCGAAAGTGGGACAAGACAGCCATTCCGTTCTTCAAAAAGCAGGTTTCAGTATCGAAGAAATTCAACTACTGGGGGAAGACGGAATAATTTGTACAGCCCCATTAGAGGAGAAAATTTCTTCATCAAAATAGAAAAGATAGGCGGATGAGGCAACTATGAAGACCTCAGACAAGATTCAATACGATCGATATTTGAAAGGTGAAAGGCTACCTCAGATTACCTTCGTTCCATGTTGGCACGGGGAATGGAGATTGACCAATTTGCCCCTCGTATTGCTTTTTTTGCCAGCGTCCATATAGACTTTTTAGAGGAGATCGCCAAGCTGAGAGCCATGCGAGAGATATGGGCTCGCCTGATGAAGGATACCTTCGGGGCAAAAAACCAAAGGAACACCTGGTGCAGGACAGCCATTCAGACTTCGTCACTCCCCCTTACTGCTCAGCAACCATTGAATAACATTGTGCGGGCAGCCATTCAGACGCTGGCTGCCGTATTGGGAGGAAGTCAGTCCATCCATCCATACAACACCTTATGATGAGGGCTATGGCCTTCCTACAGAGGAGTCCCAAGTGTTGGCCATTCGAACTCAACAGATCATTGCTTATGAAACAGGTGTTTGCCGAACTGCAGATCCTTTTGGAGGGTCTTACACGGTCGAAAAATTGACAGACGAAATTGAGGGGCGCGCCTTAGCCCTTATGGAGGTGATTGAAAAAAAGGAGGTTTTTTGGAATGTTTCAAATCTCATGGATTGAGAATCAGATTAACGAAGCCCGCTATGAATACGCTCGTCAATTAGAGACTGGAGAACAGATCCAGGTGGGAGTCAACATGGAGCGAGAAGAGGACGAGGAGGTGAAGATCAATATCTTCCGTCAGGCCTATGATTTTACGGTCCATTATGTCTGAGGAGGAGATATGCAAAATAGAAAACGGATTCTCATCGGGAAGATTGGTTTGGATGGTCATGACAATGGTATCCGAATCGTATCGAAATGGTTGGCCGATGCCGGATTCGAGGTCATTTATTTGGGGCTATATAATACTCCTGAGGGAGTTATTCGGACAGTGATCCAGGAAAATGCGGATCTTATTGGATGCAGTTTTTTAGGGGGTGAGCACCTTTTTTACTGTAAGAAACTTTTGCATCTGCTACGTGAAAATGGTTTAGGAAATAAGAAGCTCATCGTGGGTGGAGTCATTCCTCCGGATGATGTGAAGGCTTTAAAGGCCATGGGTGTCTCTGCGATTTTTACCTCTGGTACAATGCGGGAAACAATCATTCAAAAGGTGAATGAGCTAGTCAAGACCTAAACCAACTTCAATTTCCCCCTCACCCTTCCCCTCTCCCCGTTGGGGAGAGGGATGGGGTGAGGGGCGTGAGGGAATGAGCATGTCCAACTTTTTCCATGAATTTGACACGATTTCTCATCAGAAGCTGCGAGAGATACAGAATGAGGGGCTCCGTGCCTTGGTGGATCGATGTTATCGTGAAGTCCCTTATTACCGTGACCTCTTCGACAAGAAAGGTATCAAACCAAAGCACATCCAGACCACGGAAGACTTAGCCTTAGTTCCGTTTACAGAGAAAAAAGACCTGAGAGCTTTATATCCCTACGGCCTTCTGGGAGTTCCTCTGGAGCGGATTTATCGGTTCGCTGCCTCTTCAGGGACGACTGGAGTTCCTATTTTGGTAGGTTTTACTTGGAAGGATTGGAGAGAAACTCTTAGGGAACAGATGGGTAGGATCTTTCATGCCATGGGATTTCGTCGAGGAGACCTTATCTATCAATGTACTGGTTATGGACTTTGATATTGTCAAAAGTTCTATGAAAAACCGCTCTGTAACATACCGAAAGACAATGAAAACCCTCCCCCTTGAGGCTGAGCTTTACACGCACTTGACACAGGGG
>Ga0315293_10000895_pt1 | contig 28504 bp, 26 predicted proteins | sample YL17G13_20_MG_FD_203071 | JGI IMG/M metagenome (GOLD analysis project Ga0315293, IMG submission 203071) | Sediment microbial communities from Yellowstone Lake, YNP, Wyoming, USA - YL17G13_20 | ecosystem: Environmental > Aquatic > Freshwater > Lake > Sediment | place: USA: Wyoming | collected...
AGCCTCTTATCCTATTCATGGTAGCTCTATTGAAGATATTTTGGTAAAAGCCGACCGAAGTATGACTTTTGCCAAACATAGTTCTATAGGAAAAAAGGTCTTTATTTGGAATCAATGGAAGATAAAAATTAATAAACTAAATTTTTACGAAGAAGACCTTCTTCCTGAAATAATCTATACTCTGGCTAAAACCGTGAACCTAAAAAATGGATATACTAGTGAGCATTCTAGGTGTGTATCAGAACAGGCTTCACTATTTGCTAAAAGGATAGGATTGGGAGAAAAGAGTATAAGAATAATTAAGATAACTTCTCTTTTATATGATATAGGTAAGCTTATCATTCCGGATTACATTTTGAATAAACCTGCCCCGTTAAATCAAGAAGAATGGGAAATTATTAAGAGAAACGCTGAAAATAGTATTAGGATAATAAAATACATTAGAGGGTTAGAAAATATAATCCCTATAATTAGGGAGATTCGGGAAACTTGGGATGGGAAAGGATATCCAAATGGATTATCTGGCGAGCAAATATCTATAGAGGCTAGATTGATTGCTTTGGTAGATACATATCAGGCACTTATTTCTACTAGACCTTATCGCAAGAAGTTTAGAAAAGAAGAAGCAATAAAAGAGTTGCAAAATGAAGCAGGGAAGAAATTTGATCCTAAACTGGTGCAAGATTTTTTGCAAATTTTGCTTTAAATTATCCTAAACAAGTCCATTTTTATTGCTTAAAAGTAAACAGGAGAAAATTGCCCACGAATTATAGAAAAATGGCTTAAGATAATTTATTATACTAAAACGAAGTCATCTGCAAGTTAAGCCCTTTGGTCTTTCGCTGAAGGGCTTTATTATTTTATAAATATTTTACAAATTCTAATCTTTGGACATTGCTTTAATATTGAAGAATCAACTGATTTAATCCAATATTTTCTATGGTCATATTCCCCTTAAAAGTTCTGAAGCTGTCCAATAGGTGGAGCCAAGACATTTGAGCCCTTTGGCATTTGCTAAGGGACTTTTTTGTTTTTATAAATATTTTTATATAAAAAGAAGGATTCTTAAACTAATAGATAGAATAATTATAAAAACAGTTAATGTATTTTTTAATTTTAAAAGGTACTTAATGTTAAGATAGAAGGATTATAAAATAAATTAAGAAGAAAACTATGAAAAAATTTATTTACTATTTACCTAGAATTTTGGCAATTTTAATTGTTGCCTTTCTGGCTATGTTCATTTTGGAAGGATTCAGTCCAGAATTTGGCTGGCAAGATTCTTTATACCATTTAATTATTACTTTGATTGTTTTAGGCGGAACCATTTTAGCTTGGAAAAGACCTAAAATTGGAGGTTGGATTTTTATTCTTTTAGGTTTATTAATTTATCTAAATATGATTTTTAGACAGCAATGGTGGGGTGGGATTATTATTGGTGGTATACCCTTATTAACTGGTATTTTATTTTTAATGGAAGGATTTAGGAAAAGACATAAAAATAAAGAAGATTAAATTATATACTGTGTAGTAAGAATTTGGAGTTCATTGATTATAACTTTTTTAATTTTTAACCAATATTAATTATTTCTTCTAACTTTTGATACACTTTTTCAGTCTTCTCACTCATACAAAAGTTGCGAAAATCATCCTGTCTGGGGAGCCAAGACTTTCCAGTCCTTTAGCCTTTTACTGAAGGGTTTTTTTATTTATAAATATTTTTATAGAAAAGCAGGATTTTTAGAGTATATTATCGAAATCTATTGTATAGATTAAATATTAACCTAATAAAGAAAGGAGAGAAAAAATAAATTAAACAGAAAAACCACTTATACAACATATGAAGGGATGGATAATAAATAATCAAAAAGAAAGGAAAGGTACAATATGAATAAAACTACTACCATCAAAGAAGTAAAGATGTCAAAACATATTATAAAGGGATTGATTGCCTCTCTATTGGTAATATTACTGATAACCTTCACTTCTGTATTTGTCCTTGCATTTAATGCCCGTAGTGGAAATATCGTAACCGTCTCCAGTGGAGAGGTAATCGATGGTGACCTTTATGTAGCTGGTAGAACCATAATCATTGATAGCACTATTAATGGCGACCTCATTGCGGCTGGCCAGACAATCATGGTCAATGGTATAGTCAATGGTAGCATCATTGCTGCTGCCCAAACAGTCAATATTAATGGTGAAGTTACCCACGCCGTTCGGGTAATAGGTGAAACTCTGAATATCGGCGGTACTATTGGAAGAGACTTGCTGGCTGCGGTTGGTAATTTTAGTACGACAAGTACTGCTGAAATTGGCGGTGACCTTCTTTTAGGTGCTGGCATTGCCCGTATTGATGGACTTATTAAGGGTGACATTAATAGTGGTGTTAAGAGTTTGACTATAGCTTCTACGGCAAGTATTCAAGGAAAGCTAAACTACATTAGTGGGAACGAAGCTAATATTCAGTCCGGTGCTCAAATCAAGGGTATGATTACCCACAAGCTACCCCACGTAAAAAAAGGGCTAGCAGCCGGTATAGGGTTATGGTGGATAGTCATCGGGTTCTTAATGACTTTCGTATTAGGCATAATAATCGTTCTCCTTGCCCCAATACGGGTGAAAGCGGTCACTGAGTCAATACGCACTCACCCCTGGGCAAGCCTCGGCTGGGGAGCGGTTACCTTAGTTGCTACCCCCATTGTTGCCCTAATAGTTTGTATTACTATTATTGGTTTACCTCTCGGCTTAATTGCTTTGGTTCTTTATGCTATAGCTATTTATCTCACTCAGCTTTTTGTTGGATTACTTATCGGGCACTTGATTATTGGTGCCTTTAGGGGAGTTGAGACCAGAGCCGCTCTGATTGGTGCCCTGGCTTTGGGTCTTGCTATTCTCAGACTTCTGAGGCTAATTCCTTTCGTGGGCTTTTACTTTGGATTGGCTACCGTTCTTTTCGGTTTGGGTGCCATATTGGTCTCGGAAAGGAAACTACGGGCTGAGGTAAAAAATATATCTTGAGTCCAGAGGTAGCTAGCCCAAATGATTAAAATTATTCTAGTAAGACGCGGAGAAACTAATAGAAAAATATGCAAAAATTTATTTACTATTTACCTAGAATTTTAGCCATTTTAATTGTGTCCTTTCTAGCTCCGTTCATTTTGGAAGGATTTAGTCCAGAATTTAGTTGGCAAGATTCTTTATACCATTTAATTATTACTTTGATTGTTTTAGGAGGAACCATTTTAGCTTGGAAAAGACCTAAAATTGGTGGTTGGATTTTTATTCTTTTAGGTTTATTAATTTATTTAAATACGATTTTTAGACAGCAATGGTGGGGTGGTATCATTATCGGTGGAATACCCTTATTAACTGGTATTTTATTTTTAATGGAAAGATTTAGGAAAAGCAATAAAAATAAAGAAGATTATATTAGATAGTAAGAATTTGGAGTTCATTGATTTCAACTTTTTTAATTTTTAATCGATGCTAATTATTTCTTCTAACTTTTGATAAACATTTTCCGTTTCCTCACTTCTACAAAAAGTTCGAAAATCGTTCTGTCTGGCCTGGGGAGCTAAGATATTTCCAAACCCTTTGGCCTTTGCTGAAGGGCTTTATTTTTTGTTAGTCAGGCTTATCGGAATCTTAATCTTTTGACTAATGGAGAATATTGTAGTAAATTAGTGAATATTAAAATTCTATATTAGGATATTACGACTTAAAAAAGAGGGGGGCTTGAAATGAGAATACCCATTTATCAGATTGATGCATTTACAAATAAGCAATTTAAAGGGAATCCTGCGGCAGTATGCCCATTAGAAGAATGGATGAATGATGATTTAATGCAAGACATTGCAGCAGAAAATAATTTATCTGAAACTGCCTTTTTTGTGAAAAAGAACAATGAGTATGAATTGAGATGGTTTACTCCTAAAGAGGAAGTGGACTTGTGTGGACATGCTACCTTAGCAAGTGCTTATGTCATATTTACTTATCTAGAGAAAACGACCATGAAAGTAATCTTTAATACCAAAAGTGGTATGTTAGAAGTATTCAAGGAAGGAAGTTTATTTTCAATGATTTTTCCTTCTAGAGAAGGAGAAAAGTGTGAATTTCCAGAGGCATTGATTAAAGGTTTAGGAAAGAGACCAAAAGAGGTATACAAATCAAGGGACTATATGTCAGTGTTTGAAACAGAAAAAGAGATAATGAATCTAGATTTAAATATGGACGAGTTAAAAAAACTGGATGGATTGGGGGTTATCGTAACAGCCAAAGGAAATGAAGTAGATTTTGTCTTAAGGTTTTTTGCACCAAAAATAGGAATCGATGAAGACCCAGTGACTGGTTCTATCCAATGTACCTTAATACCCTATTGGAAAAAGGTACTGGGTAAAAATGAATTCGTGGCTTTGCAATTATCAAAAAGAGGTGGAAAACTTTTATGTGCCGATTTAGGTAAAATGGTCAAGATATCTGGTGAAGCAGTATCTTATTTAGAAGGATATATAAATATTTGAAGCTCTCTCTTGATTACTCATCATAAAGTTTACCTTTTTATATTTAAAAGAGGGCTATACCCCCCTGTTGATATCTTATAAATGTGTGCTAATACGACTATATAAAAATTACCTTTTCTAATTTTTGATATAATATTTCTGTTTCCTCACTCATACAAAAGTTGCGAAACTCGTCCTGTCTGGGGAGCCAAGAAATTTCAGCCCTTTGGCATTTGCTGAAGGGCTTTTTGTTTTATAAATATTTTCATAGAAAAAGAAGGATTTTTAATAAATTGTGTAGTATAAAAATATTGAAAGGTAGTTCTATTGATTTTAGAGGTATTTAATAAGATTAAAGGGGGTATGTATTTAAGAAAATGAAAAGGAAGATTTCTCTTTTATTAATTATATTATGCATTTTAGTTATTTCTAACTTAATTTTATTTGCAGAAGAAACTAAGTATGATTTTAGAGAAACAAATTGGGGTATGAGTAAAGAACAGGTTAAGGCAATGGAAAAAGGTGAAATAGTACTTGAAACCGAACGTGAAGTTGACTTTATGGTCCCTGATTTTGACGATAATTTCAAGTGTGGGTATCTCTTTTTAGAAGACAAATTATATCGAAGTTTATATCTCTTTATTGGGGAACATACTAATAAGAATGATTATATAAATGATTATGAAAGACTAAAGGAAACTTTAACTAAGCAATATGGTAAACCGAGATTGGATAAAGTAACGTGGAAGAATGATTTATATAAAGATAATCAACAAGAATGGGGAACCGCTATCGGCATAGGTCATTTGTCATATAACGCTTTCTGGGAAACTTCTACCACAGAAATAATTTTAATACTATTTAGTGTTAATTCTGAAATTACATTATTTAATGCATATATTAGCAAAGAATTAAGAGAATGGGCAAAAGAAATAAAAGAAAAAGAAACTTCAAAAGGCCTCTAAAAAATTTATGTTAAATAATAACTAGAGTAATCAAGAGCAGAAGATTATTTTTATTACTTCATATTTTTTGTAGTCACTCGAGAGATAAAATTTTATAACATTTTAATTATATTTAACACAAGTAAATAATGTAAAGGTTAATAATATCAAACTAAGAATATTTTTTACTAATATTATTATAATTATATACATATATAATGGTTAGAATAAGAGTAGGGAATATACTTATTAATAAATAAAGGTTAATAAGTATTTAAATTGGATTTATAATACCAACAGGACTATTAATTAACTGATTCAATCTAATATTTTCTATGATTATATTCCCCTTAAAAGTTCTGAAGCTGACCAATAGGGGGAGTCAGATAGGATTCGAACTTTTTAAGTACAAAGAGCATGGCTGTACTAACTTAATAATTAGGTAAAATTTTCTAACTTTTTGTAAGGGAAGGGTTAGAGGAGAAAGGCATTTTTATTTTCCACGTTAGGTATATTTTAGTTTACCATTTCCAACCTACTTTACTCTTGAGACTAAAAGTGAGTTTGGTACCACTAGAGCAGAGAAGGGCATAGAAGATAATTTTCTAAATAAACATCCTATATTAATTAAATAAAATACTAAAAAACTTTCCGTAGTCCTTGCATTAAAAGAGCAGGGGAGTTTTAAATAAATTTCATGACAGACCACCCCTGAATAAGATCTTTAAATGTCTGTACAAGAAGTCAAAAGACAAGGCAATGTATGAGGTTCACCTCCAGTATAACTATACCCTAAAAGATATAGTAGAATATATTGGCGTACATTATACTACGGTAAGCAGAGCTATTTAAAAAATCGAGAGGGAAGAGGAAAAGTGATGTGGACTGCCAATTATTGAAAGAACTTTTATTATTTTTATGAAGCTATTTTCAACGCCCTTAAACGATTAATGGCAAAAGCTAACTCAATACCTCTAAACCCAGCAAAATATCCAGATGCTTTGTTATTCAAAATATCTAAGCTATTTTTTTCTATATCACACATTAATTTATGAATAATTTCTTTCAATGGCGTTTTCCCATCAAAATATTTATTAATACGCAATATCGCTTCAGCAATTGCTTTTGTCTGCGATGGTTCAATGAGTTGTTCAAGATCGGTAAGATCAATAATATTTTTCCCAAAGTTTATTCTATTAATTTCTGTAGAATAAATACTTTTCTTACTATAATCATTATATGGATTAATACAATCTTTAACTGGAACTCTTTCGTTTATGCTAATTTGATGTTCTTTCCCTTCACATAAGCGTTTATTAGATGTAAAACGGGAAATTTCATGTGCCTTACCCGTTACATCTATTGGATTATAATTTTTCATTTGAATTATTATATTTGATACATCAAAATAATCACCAATTCCTCCTGAAACAAGAATTGTAAAAATTCCTTTGTTCGAATAAAGGCTCTCTACTTTATCAATAAAGGTAGTTATTGGTTCATCATCTTTTTCAACAAGTTTTTGCATTTTTTGATCTCGGATCATAAAGTTTGTAGCACATGTATCTTCATCCATTAGTAATACATTTGTACCTACTTCAATTGCTTCCATAATGCTGGCTGCCTGAGATGTACTTCCACTGGCATTATCCGTTGAAAACTGAGTTGTGTTTTTTTGTAAAGGAAGATGGTTAATAAATGTTGAAATATCCACTTTTTCAATATATCTACCGTTATAAGCGCGTATTTTTATTGTACTAGAATCGGATATACATTTTTCTCTGCCATCACCAGGTATATGATTGTAAATACCCATTTCAATCGCATTTAATAGAGTAGATTTTCCATGATATCCACCACCTACAATTAGTGTTATCCCCTTTGGAATTCCCATTCCTCTTATTTTCCCAGAATGAGGTAAATCAATTTCTACCCGAAGACTTTCAGGTGATTTAAATGGGATTGCTATATTTCTATCCAGGGGTTCGTCACTTGTACCGCTTTTACGGGGTAAAATTGAGTTATCTGCAATAAATGCTACTAAATTTAATGATTCAAGCCTGGACCTTAGGCATTCTGCGTCTTCTGCTGTTTTAATATGTTGTTCCAGGCCCCTCATATCTAAATTTTCCGGAAATAAAGCAAGTGCAATAATTTCAGGTAATTCTTCAAAAAGCATTGCTTGGCAAATTTGAGAATTAATTTTTCGTTCATTAGCAGGTAGACCTATAAAAAACCGTACTTCAATAATTTCTTTATTTACGATAACAGAATTTCTCTCTAATATCGCTTGTCCTGGTGTAGCAATTGTAATAATACCACTATTACCTGTCCCTCTTCTTCCTTTCGAGTTTTTTACGGTAGCATTATAAAAATTTCGTGCTAAAAAATCACGAAAAGCTATTTCACTTACTTTTGTATTAAATATATTATTAAATTGGCTAATAAAATTATTTTTAACTATTACTCGATATATACCTGTGTGTGGCGGTGCATAAGGATCTTTTGGAATTTGGTCAATTAATAGTTTGAATTGAGAATAATCATATTCTCCTTTAAGTGATTGATAAGCACCATAATCCTTTTCATTGATAGATTCAAGTTTGTGCTTTAAAACATTAATGGTTTCCATTTCTTAACTTCTCAAAGTTTAAATATCTTTGATTCAGGATCATTAAAACTATTTTTACAATCTTCGATTTCTTGCTCTATAGCTTTCCATATTTTTTTCAGTTGTTCGGTTTCCCATTCATACACTTTTTTATTCGATAATCCAGATAAGTTTCTGATAGCATGAATAATATTTTGTACTCTTTTCTCAGCAATTCGCTTAAATCGTTCCTTTTTTGTCTCTTTTTCCATAATAATTCTATCCTCACTAATTAATAAATATTTATATACAATAAATATACAATATTTCAGAAATATTGTCAATATATTTTAAATATATTTCTATATAATATTTAAAATATATTATTACATTACTTTACAGGCTGACCGATACAAGCCTTTTAGCATTTTGCTGAAGGGCTTTTTTTATTTCTTATGAATTATTTTTCAGAAAAAGAAGGATTTTTAATAAGTTGTATAGTATATATAAAATAGTGACTAAAAAAAATTTAATAAGCGTATTTCTTATCTAAGCAGAATCTCTGTAATAATATTATACTAAAATAAAAAGTTATATTATCTAAGATTTAGCCTAAGAGTAGCATTCTTTCTCTATTCCAAGAGATCCACTAAGTAACACATCCTAACTATACTAACCATTAAAGCATCAATCTTCTATCATCACTCAAACTAAAACCAAATATCTTCTTCTGGATGAAAGTAACAGGAGAGACCTTTTCTTTTATCTAAAAAGAAAAAGAGCCGAAGAGGTAAGATACGAAAGGTATCCAAACTTTCAGGCAAAAGAACTGTTACCGGACAGAACTCTGGAGAGCTTTATACAAAAAAGCACCGACGGGGCAACTCCTAATCTTTAGGAAAACCCTTACAGAGTTTACAAAAAAGCTATTTCCTAATTACACAGGAAGAATCTTTCAGATAAAAGGATAGAGCAAGAGAGTAATTTAATTATTTTTTTATCTGTCCTTTTTTTATTTATTTAAAAATATAATGGTGTATTTTTATTAAAGTATGTATTTTTCAAACAAGTAAAATATGATATATTTTGGAAAAGAAGTGAATCGATAAAATGGTAAATAACGAATTACAAGTACATATTGAAGAATATAAATCGACTCAGGAAATTATAAATACTAGATGTCAAGTAGAACATAATATACATTATTGGAGCATACTTCTTCTAATTTCTTCTGTTTCAGTATCATTGGGATTATTTACCCGTCCAGAAGCACAAGAATATTTGTATATTTTATTAGTTTTGCCCTCCCCTTTTTATTTATTAGCCCTAATGTTACTTCGAAATGATATAATAATTTCTGCAAATGCAAAGTATTATTATAAAATACTACGTCCTATTGTTAAAAAGATTATTGATTCTGACAAAGATATCTGGATGAGAGAAAAATTTATTACTTTCACTCGAAAAGGGCTATTCAATAAGTTCTTAGCAGCATGCAGGTATGGCACTACTCTCATAGCTTTTCCAATTTATTTAATTATTTATCTATCTCTCTATGAAAATAGGTGGAGTTTTACGATTTTAGCGATATGTTTATTTTCATTAAATCTATTAATAGAACTATATATTATTTATGAAATTGTTACAAAGATACCAGAAGTTGCTGGTGATATAGTAAGACATTGATATGGAAAAATTAAATTCTCTTTCTTTTGTAATACCAGTTTATAATGAAGGAAAAAATATCGGCAATATTGTTGCTAATTCTCTAAAAACATTGCCTAAATTTTCAAGCATTTTTGAGATAATTATAGTAGATGATGGAAGTACGGATAACTCTTTTGAAATTGCCAATTCATTTGTTGATAAGAAAAATACAGTAAAGGCAATAAGACATTCTCAAAATTTTGGCAGTGGAGCTGCCATATGGACAGGTTTTTTAGCTGCGAAGTACCAATATGTTTTTTATACCGATGCAGATGCTCAGTTTGATATTTCAGACTTAAGATTATTGATACCACATGTAAAAGATTATGATGTTATATTAGGATATAGAGTAGAAAGAAAAGACAATTTGTTTCGAAAAGTTAATAGTAGACTTTGGAATTTTATTATTAATATAGTGTTTGACTTAAAAATAAAAGATGTAAATTGCGCATTCAAACTTTTTAATCGTAAAGTAGTTTCTTCTATTTCGATAAAATCTCAAGGTGCATTTACAAATACTGAAATCTTAGTAAAAATAAAAAAAAATGGTTATAAATGGATTGAAATTGGGGTTTTTCATTATCCGAGAAAATATGGCAAACAAACGGGAGGAAATTTAAAAGTTCTTTTAACAAGCTTATACGAATTAGTAAAATATTATAAATATCTAAACTAAAAAATTAAATAAATAGAGACATATCCCATTTTCTTAGATAATTAATATTTTACTTTAAAATAGATAAATAGGGAAGGGGTGCCAGGTCAATAATTCAGTAATTTTTAGCAGAAAACCTATAGGATCTGAGGATTTTCTTAACAGGATGGTTGAGGCTTTAAGGTATTATTATAGATAGACGTCCTAAAAGAAGACCTCATAAAATGTAAAATTAAACCATAGAAAAAATAGGATGTGGTTCTATTTTCCATAAGAGTATATGCAAGATTAAGAGTTTATTGGACAAATTATAGGTAAAAAGAGGATAATTGAAGATAAATGAAACGTAAAAACAGTCTAGAGGATATAGTATCGCGAAATTTATATTGGCATTTAACTTTATTTTTAAAGAGCAAATATATTGTCTACTGGCTAATGCTCGGTACGGTTGTAATATTAATTGGTGAAATCGTATTACACTTTTTTGGAGAACCACGCTTTATATGGACTGAAATATTCTTTGCTTACTTTATCATTGGTGCTATACCAGCAGTAAACCTTTTTTCGGTTAATGTTTTTATTAAATTAATAGATGCTCTCTCTCCTATGTTCAAATTGGAAGTAGAGAGTTTTCCAAGTTGGATAATACATGAAGGCAGAAAATTATTTGATGTTAGATATCTTCCCATGTGGGCTACATCATTATCTATTAACTTCCTTGGTAGCTTAACTTTAGTGACAGCTGGCCTCCCTTTCAAATCTGAATTAGTTAATATAATCACACTCATAGCCATCCAGCCTATATTTTTTATTTGCGGTCAGGGAGCATATTTCTTGGCAGCAATAATGATATTTCAATATCGACTTGTAAGATTGTCTCTCTCGATTCCATTTCTTGAGTATTGTAATCGTGCAATATATAAGTTAAGTAGCTCTTCATACTCTTTGGCTTTTTTTGCTTTGATAGAGTATGGAGGGCTTTTCTTCGCTGTACGTTTTGGGCCTTATGGCGATTCTAATCTTATGATGCCTTGGTTAATAGGATTGGCAGTAACTCCTATTATCACTTTTGTTTGGAGCATTTTTCAAATTCACTTTCTTCAACAAGAAATTAAATTGAAACATATGGAATCTATTACCTCAGAAATTCAAAGATTGTTTGATGAATTTATCTCTAACCCTAACTTAAACAATATAGATAGGCTATCCAAAGCAGTTGAAATTCAGCGAAGTGTTGAACAAAACAAAGAATGGCCCATATCTCTCCAAGTCGTTATTACTCTTATTATTACAGCAGCTGCAGCTGTTAGCCAGATTTTGATTGCTATATCTAGTTTATGAATCTGATGGGGGTCTCAACAATTGACATAACTTCTTTCTGAGAATAAATAGATACACATCTCATTTTCTTAGAAAATTAATATTTTACTTTTTTACTTTTAAATTAGATAAACAGGGAAGGTGTACCAGGTTAATTATTCGGTATTTTTAGGGAAAAATCTATAGGATCTGAGGAGTTTCTTAACCGGATGGTTGAGGCTTTAGGCATTATTATAGATAGACGCCTCAAAGGAAGACCTCGTAAAAGAGAAAATTAAACCTTAGAAAAAATAGGATGTGCCCCTTTTTTAAATAAAGATCATTAGTCACCAAGGGGTAGCGTAAAAAAATAAATTCAATGAAAAGGAGACTTATGAAATTCAATAAAAATAATTCAAAGAGTAAAAATGATAACAAAAATTTATTGGTAATAAAAGATCTTTCTCTGTTTGAGAAAGAATATGATGAAAAGCTGGATTCATTTCATCACAAGGCTTATGCAGAAACACTTGTTAAATTGATAGAATCTAATGAACCTCCTTTATCTATTGGCCTATTCGGTCCTTGGGGGACTGGAAAATCAACTATATTGAACATAGTAAGCGGTTTGGTAGAAAATAAAGATTTTATCTGTGTGTATTTCAATGCTTGGAAGTTTGCCGGAGATTCGTTCAGAAGGCAATTTCTTTTAAACGCAATTGAAAAATTATTTTGCAAAGGAGAGAAAGAAAAAGCATTCCGAGAAGTTAAGATTCATTTTCATCGGGAAATCCCTATAACTGTAACTGGGAATTGGTTCAATAAAATATGTTCACGGATACAAAAAAGTCTTCCCAAGATTAATCTTGGGGTATTATCGTTTTCTTTTCCGTTGTTAGAAACAGATCCAAAACTTGTTTTACCCGAACAATTTGAGGAGGAATTTAAAAACATAATTAATCCTCAAAATTTGAAGAAAAAAGGATATCCAAAAACTGCTGAAAAAATAAATAATAAAAACTTTTTGTTTATCATAGACGATATAGACCGTTGTCCTCCCGATATGATAACGACTATCCTTGATTCAGTAAAAACTTTTTTAACTCCTAATAATTTAAAGTGCTTTTTTGTATTAGCATTGGATTATAAAGTAGCTGTTACTATACTTGGGGAAAGAAATAAAAATTATAGTAATGAAGAGTTGTTAAAATTCTTTGATGTAACAGTGAGAATGAGTCCGCTCAAGAAGTACGATTTAGTTTCATTTGCAAACAGTGTAGCGGAACAATCAAAACTACCAGAAAGCGTGATACAGATTGCTGTATATGGTGGTTTTGATACACCAAGGAAAATCAAACATTTTTTAAATACTTTTTTAGTTAGGCTTGAGGTTGCGAAAAAAAGATTTGAGGAGGGATTTCTAATTGAAATGCCTGATTTAAATCAATTGTCTAAACTATTAGTTATTGAAACTAAGTTTCCACAAAGTTACGAGAAGATTATAGAAGATTCAGGTTTAATTGAGAAATTTCAAGAATATTCAGAGAAGATTAGCTATGGCAAAGAAGAAGTTCCTGAAGATTTTAGAAATTTGAATGACCCCTATCTCTATAAATTCCTATGGGCCACAAGGTCTATTACGATTGATAACCCAGAGGCGCTTATTTATTTGAAACTTTCACAGTCTGCAAACGTTCTTAAAAAAGATGGAGTTAAAATAGAAGAACTTACATCTGCAATACAAGGGTTTATACCGGATAAATTAAGTGAATTTATTAAACCTATACAATCTGAGAAATCACAAAAGGCACTTGTTGACGTTATTAAAGAGGAATTAGAACCTGCGACTGAACTTTTCCTTGAAAATATAACAGCTTCTGCACTTTACATTTTTGAAAATCTAGAGCTTAATGAGAGTTCTCGTAAAGAGCTATGTCGTGCCATAGCGCAGGATTACATTAAAGAAAGGGTAAATATTTTTAATTTGCCTGATGTCGAGTTGATCTTTAAATGCGTTAATTTATTAACACGCCAAAAACGATGGAACGAAAATCTAAAAAACATGGGTTTAACGGTCTTAGAGGATATGAAAGAGCCTCAAAAGTTAAGAAAAGAGCAACTCCTCAATATTTCAAAATTTATTAACTATCTTTATTTGAAACAGTTGGTTGAAGTCAAGACTTCTACGAGAATCAATACTACACTAAAAAGCTGGATAGAAAGCCCTGGGCAGCTTATTGACGTATTAGAGAATATTGAAATCTCTAAGAATGATCTAGATGAAAGAGCGGAAAAGGGGAATCTTATACCTAATTACGATGTAATAAAAACACTAATCGATAAGGTTAGTATTAAAGGAGAAGAGGTTCTTTTATATGAAAGAATTAGAAAAATTGTGTTTAAATTCTGGCAAAACGACTATCTCGAACCAATAGGAGAGAAGCTTAATTCCATCCTGACGGATAGAATCCCACAAGTTACCACACTTACCCCCGAAATAAAATTTGCACTGGACACTATTATTAGTTTACCTGCATGGTTGGACGAGAAAATTGCATTCCCAATTGTCCAACAAATATGGAATTTTTATAACAAATGTCCAGACCCAGATGATAAGATTCTGTCTTTAAAGGCTTATTTAATATCAACCTACAGTATTCCAAATGAAGGTCAAAAAAACTCTTTAAGAAATCAGTTTTTAGGTCAACTTCCCACAATTAATCCCGACCAGTATAGGAATATCCTTGAATTTATTAAAAAATACTCAAAGCCCAATAACTGGTGGGGAGATTTAGAAAAAGATTTTATTGCTGGGATATTTAGCTTAGCAAATAAAAACCTAAATAATCCACCCCTTGCAATTCCTCAGATTGAGTTTGTTTGGAAGAAAGGGATTAAATTTCTAGATATAAATCAAGTTGAAACTCTATTTAAAAGTCTGCCCAACCATCAAATGGTTAATGATAATGCTTTTTCGCAATGGCGAGAAACAATAATAACCTTTATTCCGAGAATAAATGAGAAAAGAGATGGTTTTCTTACAGAGTTTTGTATTGATTTATATGCTCAAATAGTAAATCTTTCGGTCTCGCCTTCTATTTCAGATATTCGTAGAAAGGCATATCTCTTTGTACTAACTACATTAACTAAAACTTCTGGAAATAAATCGCTAAGAATTAATGTGGGACAACAACTAGTGAGTTTGCTCTCGAGTTCAAAATCAGTATTGCAGAATATAGGTATCGAATCCCTTCCGGTAACACAAGAAATTTTGGATAAGGACTTTAGACTTTATTTAAGTAGTAGCGTGAAGGAATTATGCAACAAACCGGTAAATGAGATTCCTACTTTTCAACAACCAATCTTAAAAACTGTTGAATTTCAGAAGAAATGGGATCCTGATGCTTTGAATAGTTTTAGTGACATGGTCTTAAGGTGTTTAACAAATCAGGACTCCTCTATTCAAAATATGGGTGATATCTTTTTAGAAAAAGTCCCTAAACTTTCGGGAGGTAAGCAAAAGGATATAACAAATGCGATTATAAATCTTTGCTCTGTGAGTTTGGAAAACAAAAAGAGATGGGAACTGATTCTTTCTAGTAAAAAGGATATACTGAATAGAAAATTGATGGATGAATATTTTAAAAAGGCACAAGAGAAGGCAAAGAATAATAAAAGGACATCAAAATAAATAGGAACACATCCCATTTTCTTGAACAATTAATATTTTAGTTTTAAATTAGATAAATAGGGAAGGGGTGCCAAGTCAATAATTCGGTAACTTTTAGCGGAAAACCTATAGGATTTGAGGATTTTCTTAATCGGATGGTTGGAGGTTTAGGCATTAATATATAGATAGAAGTCCTAAAGGAAGATCTCGTAAAATGGAAAACTAATCAATAATAAAAATAAGTTATGTTGTCCCATTTTAATTAATAAAATTAGGGGAAAGAGGGAAAGTGATATTGCAAGATCTGACCCCTTAATTTTCGTTATGTGCAAATTCAACGCCAGAGGATGAACCAAAATGAACGTCATCGATTTCCTCAAAAATGAGACGCTACTCGCAGCAATCCTAGGTGCTATCATAGGATCTATAGGCTCTATGTTGATTTTCTTTCTCATGGTCAAAATAGAACGTCAGAAGGTAACTCAACAGGAACGACACGCCATTGTTACTGAACTTGCCACGATTGGGCATGACTATATAGCAAATTTGCAAGAGTTGCAAGCCGCAAAAGAGACGTGCGATCCACATGCGTTGAGAATATCCCTGGCACAACTGACACGCCTTGACGGCAGCTTTGCTGCCATACAAACGCGACTTTGGTACGTTTTTCCAGAAAGACGGGTCAGAGCAGGTCTATCTCGTCTTCGTTCTCGTTGTTTAAAGACCACCCAGTATCTCTCATCTAGCACACTAAAGATTGAGGAGGCAGATGCGGCCATCACATGGTTTGCCAATGCAATAGAAGAACTATTAGAACAAGCAACAAAGGCGGCCGGCATACCTACTCGTGACCCCGCTCGGCTGATTTGGATTGGCTTCCGCAAACTTACGCCGCAGGGTAAGAGACTTTTGGCATTCGAAGACGAACCACCCCCATGGCAGTTTGCAGTATCATTCGACTTTACTCGAAAAGTCGATTTGTCCGTTTTGGAGAAGGTGAAGCACAAAATGGAAAGCAAAGCAGCAAAGCTGAGATGTAAGTTGCACAATCGCGCCGCCCATATTCTTCTTTACGGTACGGATGCCAATAAATTCGATATCCAAATGGAAATTTGCTGCACTGAATTCGCTGCCATCGTGGCAAAGGCCATAAATCTTGACGTCGAGAAGGGGCGCGTCATTACAAAAGAATGAATGCCTGATATGAATTTGGGCACATAATCAGCAGTTGCAGACCGAACCGCCAACGTCGGGCTGCTGAGCTTGATCGTTGAGGAACTTTTTGTTGGATATAGGCAATGAAAAAATCGAGAGACGGCACGTCATATAACACGGTGTTTGTGGGAAGCTGCGCTTCCTCAAATCCGTCTTCGGAGGACTTCACAAACACCGAAAACGTTATCGGAAAGATGGGGTAGGTAGTGTTTTGAAAAAGACAATAATTTATAAAAAACGGAAGATATTTATTGATCAGATTATTGATATCCTTGAGAAAAATGAGGATTATAAAGAGTTTGCAAAAACCGATGAACGTTACAAAGAAATGATGGAACATAATGATCAATTAAATGTCTGGGGGATTACATTTTTTGATACTTATGATAATAGAGGAATGAATAAACTAGTTAAGGGAATTTCCAAGTTAAACAAGGATAAATACAATGTTGACTTAACGCTAAGACCGAAAAGGTTTAAAGACTTAAATTATCTTAATCTTCAATATGATCATACAAGTTCTGGCTCGTTAGCAAACGTGAAGCTCCTTGATGATATATTTATAAGAGAAATTACTGCATCTTTTGCACAGATAAATAATAATCAAGTGATTGTAGAATATAATATTTACTTCAATAAGATAATGAATAATAAAATATTGCTTGATTTCATCAAGAACAATAAAAACATCTTATACAGAAAGAATTTCATTGGGTACTATGACCTTGACCGAATAATCGATTCCAAATATTTTAGTGATATTTATAGGATGTTTGAAGAATTAATGAAATCAACCTTTCAAGCAAAACTGTTTGAAGCCATTAAGCTTAATTTTGGTAAGAAATATAAACTACCATCTTGCTTGATAATAAATTATCCCGAAGGATTATATAGCAAAGAATATTTCCGAGATGTATTTTTAAGAGAAACATATGAGATTAATGATGGAGAACAATATTTAATTATTGACATAATAAGCCAAGAAGGTTTAGAAATGGAACTTTATTTTACAGGTAATTCCTATAAACCATTGTCTTTTACTCAGCTTATAAGGAATTATAGAATGAACTTTTATTATTTATTATTTGATAAGATAGAAAGCTTTGTGCTGAACCAAAAAATGAATAAATACTTTAATGAATCAAAAAACAGTATTTCTTCGAAAGACTATAAATGGCTAGTTAATAAAATACGTGCTATCAATGACAATAAATTACTTAGGAATTATGAAAAGACTTATAAAAAAGAATTAAAAAAATGGAAGGCATTCTACGGTGGCAAAGAAACAGAACTTGCCTTCTCCGATAATTCGTATATTAAGAAATATGAAATTATTTATAATGAATGTTTGGAGCATGTTAAAATTGTTTATGTTCTTCAAAAAGAAAACTTGATTATTAAGATTGCTTCTTCGACATTAATAGCTACGCTATTTGGAATTTTTATAGCAATAGTTATAGCAATATTCATAAGATAAAAATAGATAGGATTTTTTACTATTTAATGGTTTGTTACTTTGTATGGGCAAGACAAAGGGATGTTTTATTTGTCTTATTTAAATAAATAAGTAAAATGTGCTAAGTCAATAATCCGGTAACTTTTAGCGGAAGAGCGCCAAGAAGCTCTATATTTCTTACAGGGTGAAAGTCCTTGTTGGGTAAGGTCTAGCCCAACCACCCATAGCGAGTGTTGCATCAAAATGGGTAACCATTAGATGAAGCGTACACAGGGAAACAGATAGGCCATAGGGAAGACCGTACTTCCTAAAAGTGAATGATACAGCCTCGTAAATAAAGATTAATGCAGATGGCGACGTCGTTTTCGCAACGGAAGCCTATACAAAAGAATCGCATATGGCGAGATTCTAAAGAGGGTCTGTCGGGGTCTTGGCACAATAGCATGTCTGTAGATGAGATATAAAGAACTTGGGAGACCCTATAAGCTCCTTACTATAAGGTAAGTCTACCCGATGAAAAGAGAGGATGACTGATGGCTTATGGGGATTCGGATCAGCTCATATTACTCTATGAAATAGAAGAAGGGGCTGACAGAATACGTAGCCTGCAAAGGAAACATTTGCCGGGCAAGTAGGACTGGAGGAACAAATGCAAACCTCCCTGCAGGGAATAGCAAAGAAGGCAATACTAATGTGTCTTTTACGGAAGCGAGTATCTCTGAAGAGCCCAGTGCGGTAGTTTCGCACGCTGGGATCTGTGCGGGGGCAGTCAGGTAACTGACTGTCCTACCGCGACAACCTATGGGGTCTGAGGAATTCCTAACCGGATGGGAGGCTTTGGGTATTATTGTAGATAGACGTTCTAAGGGAAGACCTCGTAAAAGGGAAAGCTAAACCATAGAAAAATTAGAATGTGACTCTATTTTAATTAAAATGGCCTCAAATATCTATAGAGGGAAAGGCGCATTTTAGTTTGCCGTTTCCAACTTACTTTACTCTTGAGGCTAAAAGTGAGTTTGGTATAGCTAGAGCATAGAAAGTTGTAGAAGATAATTTTCTAAATAAACATCCCTATATAAATTAAATAAAATACTAAATAACCTTCCGGAATCCTTGTATTAAAAGAGCAGGGGATTTATGAATAAATATTTTTAAAAAGAGGGTTTTTGAAAGATTTGTCGTATCATATATATAATTAAAATACATTTTAGGAAAGAATAATGAGCGTAGTAGAAAAAATTCTTGAAATACTTGTTGAAAGACTTATATATTTTTTTCTTATTTGTTATCTTACAATATTAGTTGTGTATTTTTTAGTAAGATTTAATAATTTTATTAGTAGATTTATTGGAAAATTAGCTCGAAAATTTTCGCGAACAATATTTATAGTTTATTTTTTGATAATAATGTTTTCGTTTTCATTAATTATATTTTTTTTAGTTATACCATTATTTCCACCTAAAGAATATAAAGAATATGAAGAATATGAAGTTGCTCAACAGATAGAAAAGTTAGATGAAATGCAAAATTCACTTGAAGATCTTCAGAATTTAATTTCTACTCAAAAAGAAAAACTTATTAGCACTGAAAAATACATCGAACTCTTAAAAATAGAAAAGAAAAAATTAGAACCGATTGTTAAGGCAAATAGAGAGCTTGTTGAATCTATCCTCACATTACAAAAAGAAAGAACAATAGCTCAAATTTGGAAGGATAGATTTATAGGTTTCTTAATTTCTTTGTTAGCGGGTTTGGTTATAATAATATTTAGAAATATTTGGAAATTGAAGTCATAGCACAATAGTATAAAAGAAAACAATGAGATCCCTTTTTACTTTTAAGTTCTTTTAGTAAGTATGTGTAAATAATACTTATTTTTTACACAAATATAATAACAACAAGAGTATATTAATCTCCAACTATTGTTATTTTTAAAACAAAAGCAAGTTATAACATATTTAAAAAGGGTAATATGAAAAAATTTATAATTATCGTTTTTTTAATAATTGGTATACCATCTATCATTTTTATTACAGATAACAATCGTAGAAGTAAGTATGAAAATCCATTCGAAATAGGTAGGCTTTTTTCTTATTATTACATGGCCCAAAATTCAGATGATATGAAACTATATTCGGATAAAAAAATATATGAGAAAATTGATAATTTGCATTACGACGTTCCTTGCTTTGATGGTCTCTTTCCGGGTCCAGACGATATTGAACTAGTATGTTCTCGAAAAATGTGGAATACAATAGTGTGTACTTATGCCTATTATGAGTATGACAAAAATCTATCCTTTCTTTATTCGGTGGTTTTAAAACCAACTGGAGCCCTTCGTTATGGGAAAACACTAAAAATTTCATTTATTTCGAAGTGCCTTTTGGAGAAAGAATTATTAGCCCAACTTTTTCTAAAAAACGATGGCTAGTTGTGGATTTTTTTACAACAGATGATTTCATAACCCATTACATCACTTTACGAGAAAATGAATTTAATCCTTTAAATCAAGGAGAAACTGATGAATTTAATAAAGAACTTGAGCAAACACTATTAATAGCACAAAGAATGTGGAATTGGAATCATACGAATAATGAATGGGGTAAAAAGGAAATGATTCAACAAAACAAAACAATAAAACAACTTTATACGGATATATTTAGAGAAATCAATATCAACAACGAATAGAAATAATCCATAATTGTATTTTGGAGAAAGGTTAAAATAACATATATACACAAACAATAACCTTAATCAACCAAAAGGGCAGGGTAGGAGTAAAAATACTTATAAACTATTAATTAATTTAATAATGTTTTATTGATTGCTCTACAAATAAGGAGGTTTATAAAATAATGACAAGTGTTGAAATATTTTCTATTATTGCTTCCTGTGTATCTGTCGTTTTAGCAATTGTAGCTATAGCACTTTCAGTATTTTTTTTCAGAATGTCTTTGGGGTTTTCAGAAAGCACAAAAGAAGCCTCTAAAAGTATTGGAGCATGTGTTGAAAGAATTGAAATATTATTTGATAAGTTATATACCGGTACTTTTTCAATCATGAAGGAAACGGTTTCAGATATACGAAAACACATGTGGCGTGAAGAAAGCACTGATACTGATAAAATAAAAGAAAAGGCAGAAATAAAGGCTGAGAAAAAAGTAAGTTTATTGAAAAGTGAAATTGATAAGGAACTATTAAAAATGTTCCAGAAACAAAAGTTAACCGAAGAAAAACTTTCTGACGTCAGAGATGAAGTGCGACACCTGATTGACAAAGCTATATCTGATTCACGTAGGTTAGAAATTGAAGCTCATGAAGAAACTATAAGAGGTGAAATTAAACGTTTAATTAAAAGAATGGATAGAGAACACATTAACACAACTGCTGATGAAATTGTTATTAAACTAGGCAGATTATTTCCAGAAAATAAAGTAGTTGAGGAAATAAGAGAAATGGCAAAAGAAGGAGAGTTATTATTAAGTGAAACTCCTCTTGGACCAAGCACTATAATTGACCTATGTCCAGAAGGGGGTAGGTTAGGCAAAACTAATCCCAAATGAGTAACAAATATTAAAAATTATTTCTTTTAACCTTTATTTCATTTTTTTATTATTTTAAAATATTTGGAGGTTGAATTAATTGTCAATTAAAGAAAATGACTATTTAAGTAAAGTTTATAAACCTTATAGACAAAATTTATACTCAAAATATAGTGAAGCATTTGAATTGTTTAAAGAATTTAATCTTTTCTTGTACAAAGAACTGACAAATATTCCATTAATAAGTAATGATGAACAAGGGAAAGTGATAGTAGCATTATTTGTAAAATCTCTTTCTACTTTTCAAGCTATATTCAATCTGTTCAAAAATTATTATTGTAATGATGCAAAAAGTTTAACTCGAGTTCTTTTTGAAGAAATGGTAAACATTGGTTATTGTAGTAAAGGAGAAGATGAGTTAAATAAATTTCGTGCTATGGAAATAATAAATCATATAGAGATGATAAAAACTATTCATAAACACTTTAAAAAGGAAATGAAGGAAGATTTTTTTAAAGAAAAATCATTTGAAAAACAAATAAAAGAATTATATGATAAACTTTATGATTTAAAGATAAAATGGTTACCTAGTGAGAAGAGGAATAAGCCAATATCTCTATATAAAAGGATAAGGAGATTAAAATCAAGTTATATTGTGCCTTTTTATGGAAATTATTATAGACTAGCATCTATTGAAGCTCACTCCACTCTAGGATCTTTGGGTAAATACTTTAAGTTTGATAATAAAGGAAATTTAATTGAAATAAATTGTGGACCTAAGACAGAAGAATGTAGTATTGGACAAATATTTTTTACTTCAATAATTTTTATGCATATAATTTGTGATTATCTTTTTGATTATTTTGGAGTTCCTAAAAAAAAAGAAGTAGATAATTTTATTAAAAAATTCGATGCAATATTTAACAAATATCTGAAACTAAAATATATAGATGAAAAATTGATTAGATTAATTAGATAAAAATATCGAGAAAGAATAGTTAATCAAATAAATAAAAAAACACTTACCAAACCCCTTGCCTTAAAAGATAAGGGGTTTTTTATCTGATCCTAAAAAAATAAACCTTCAATTTTTGATTTTAAGGGGGGTGTTTTACCCCTATATGTATAAAATCATAAGCGACCCCACGAAATCTCTTCATATACGCAATTCTGGAGCATTCTCGATAATCATTCAAGCCCTTTATTTATAGGGCTTACAGCGTTTTGTGTAAATATACTTTCAATAGTAAATATAGTAAATATTTATAAAAAATATAGTTTTTTTATAGTATTTGAGTTGAAAAAACGAAGAATATTGAAATATAATTGAAAATGAGATTGCCGCGCACCCAAAGCGGTGCTCGCAATGACAGAAAAGGATGGATTCCCGCTTTCGCGGGAATGACATAAATGGAATAGGAATGATAAATGAGAACAAAAATGACAAAAAGTAGGTCTTAATGTAATAAGTGGAGCAGGAATAAAATATTCGTTAGTAGGAAAATGCAAATTAGCGCATAGGAATAGCGTATAGGGATAGTGTGAGCTATAATTGTGGGAAGAAATAATACAAATGCAAAAGATGAAAGATATAAAGGAATAATGAGATTGCCACACTTTCTTCGAAAGTTCGCAATAACAGAGGAAGAAAGAAAAAAAAGAAATACAAAAGATGGATTCTCATTTTCATGGGAATGACAAAAACTACAACACTTAATAAATAGATTCCTGCTTTCGCGGGAATGACATAAGTGATAGGGTGTTTGGAGAATTTTATATTTTTATCTAATTTTACAACGTCCTATAATATATCTTATGTAAAGTAAATTAATTAAATAATTAGAATATAACCCCGAAAATTTAAAGGTATTTTTTATTTTATTAACATTTCTATATAAAACTTTTCTAATTCTTTCCGATATGGTGATAATGGTTTCTTGTTCTCTCCATTTTCCCATCTAACGATGGTATGTTCCCGGCAACCAATTTTATCGGCAAGATCTCTTCTAGTCAAACCAGCTTTTTTTCTTAATTCTTTTAATTTGCTTAGGTCGATATCCATTCATGCTACGTGGACAATTATAAGAAAATTGTCTATCCTCCTTCTTTTTTTATCTGAGGTTTTAGGAGAACTAACCCCCAAAAATATATTACCATTCGTATTATCATTTGTCAAGTATTTTTAGTATCAAAGATGATTTATTTTATCTTTCTTGACCTTTTCTATGAATTCTTTTAAAGCTATCTGGCAAAAATCGGATAAACTGAGCTTAATAGGTTTAAAGTTTCTGGCCAGTTCCCGGGCTTCTTCTTTTACTTTGGCAGTTCCCGCGCTAAAAGTGATTCTGTCATCTTCTTCTTTTTCTTTGATCTTGGTAATTTCTTTTTTAACCATTATAATACTCCTTTTATTTTTAATAAGTAATCACAAACCAGGGGACTTTTAAAATCCCCTGGGATCTGACTACTTATAAAGATTTATTAACTAATTCTCTATATACCACAGTATTTGACCAGGCATTGAACTTATTAAACCATTCCTGTTCGTTGTTTATGTCCTCAATTCCGTATTTATTAGCAATATCAATTTTAGTTCTTTCCTGGATGTCCTCGGTAATCTTCCTGTCAACCATAACAAATTTTACAGTCGGATAATCTCTATTATTATAATAATTATAGCAATCAGTCATACCGTCAAAATGTCCCGATTCATATTTATTAACTAACTTTCTAACTTCATCCTCCGGTACTCCGTTAGTATAATAAATGTCTACACTGTTCCCCCTGCAAAACATTCAGATCTGATAGAAAACTTAATGCCCGGAAACTTTTCTTTTAATTCCTTCCTTATGGTTTGGGCTACTTCAGCATGTTCGCTTTTCATTTTCTCAACCTCCTTGAATTGTCTTTTAAATTCTACAAATCCTTGATAGGTGGCTTTTACCGGATTAGACTTTAAATAAGCTAACCACATTTTAAAATTATTCTCTTCCATTTTGTAACTGATCTGATTAGTTACAATATCTTTAATGTACTCCTGGTATTTCTTTTCCATTACTTTTGATAACATTTTAATACCCCCTTATTTATATCCTCTATCTAATTATAATATACTCCTTTTTCATAACTTTGTCAACTCTTTTCTGAAAATAATATAGAATAATTTACTATTTTTCATACAATTATATACTGAAAATTAGATTTTTTTTGCTCTTTTTTTGCTCGAAATTGTTGTAACCCTTATAAATAAAGGGTTATCGTAATTTTTGAAGATGCGCCAGGACTGCGTATATGAAGAAATTTTGAGGGTTCGCTTATGATTATACGTGAGGGGGTAAAAGACCCCCCTTATATGCGAAATTTGAAGGGCTAATTTTTCAAGGTATAATAAAAAAATTCCCTGCTCCCTTTTGCTTCAAAATAAACAGACTGTTTTATTAGATAAGCATTATATGTGGGAGTAGGGATCTAAATATAAGGCAATATTTTATAAAATCTTAAATATTCAAATATAACGCCAATCACTTTATCAAATATTTTTTAAAAATTTGAAAGTCTTGAATCTTATTTAAGAAATTTTAATACTCCTTAAAAATTATTTTTTCGGTATCATCATATGGATAAATGCTTTCTCGTTATGATTTTCGATTATTTTAATAGCACCAGTTGCTGATAATGTATGCATGCATGCATAATGAACAGATAAAACTAAATCTTGTAACTTATTATCTTTTTCTAATGGCTCAATTATCAAACCCAATTTATCTCTACAAAAAGATAAGGATAGATGCCTAGAATGTGATTTTGTTTTTGAATGATCGCTTAATTCTTCTACAATATTTTTTGCTTTATCTTCTTTATCTTGATCATCCTTAAACATACAATCTACTAGCCATTTTTTAACTATATCGTTTGACCATGTAATCGCTTTTTCGCATTCACCTATCAAAGTAGGATTATATTTTGAAATAATTGGTTGCCATACATATAACTTGTCATGATCATCTTTTATCTGCCCATATGCTTTTTCAAATTCTTCTAATATCCCATGTGCAGGCATTCCATGAATTTGAGGATCAATTGGACCAAGACTTGATTGCATTCCCATAAATATTTCTTTGCAAGCACATGCAATCATCGTTCCAGCTGACATTGCTAATTGAGGTATAAATGCCCTTATATTATTTCCAAAAATTGAATGCAAATAATCAACTATCGACTCTGTAGCTGCAGCTTCACCACCTGGAGTATGCAAAATTAAATCCAGACCAATTGAATGATCAAGATTATGAATTACAGTCATAAATCCATTTTTGTCATTGTCATTAACTTCAATTTCTTCTATATTACCTTTCTGTAGCCATCCTGAGTAATATATAATTACATTTCTTTTTGTATATTCGAATAATTTTTTAAGATATTTTCTTCTTACCAAATCAAATCTATTTACATTACTTTTTTCATACTCACTTATTTCAAATAAAATTTCATCCCAATTTGCCATTTTTATACACCTCTATTTATTAGTATTAATATCTGTTTTTATATAATATTTTTGTTCTTTATCTTTAAATTTATCTAAGGTTTTTAAAAAGAAAAATATTTTGTTTCTTTGAATAAAATTATTTTCTGTTCTAATCATTTTGAAAAATTTTTGTAATTTCTTTTTATTATTCAAATTTAAACCTCCTATGAAATATATTTAAGATTATAATAAATAATTTATAATATTTGTTAATTGTTTGAGAGTATTTTTTCCTCCCCTGCCCTTTTGGTACAAGAATATTTATTTGAAACTTGGTTAATTCCAGATCAATTAGAAAATAAAGGAAAAATTAACTATTTATTGACTTTCTAAACTTTTCGTGTCACATTAATTTATTATCAGAATAAAATTTTTCCCAAGCATCTATACATTTTGTAGCAATATCAAATGCGTCTCTAGGGCCAGATGAAGTATCGATTGTCATTTTCATCTCAAATTTACCATTTTCTTCCCCTCCCAAATGAAGTTTAATACTTTTCTTACCAAATTTGGGATCTAGTTGGCTATGCGGAGTGTGTTTTTCATCTTTTTTAAGATGTTTTAAAGCAATGCATATGTCCCCACAGATCGAAAGATCTAGATTTCTATGAATATAATTTTCCACCTCGGGTGCCACTAAAGCGGTTACTGGATCGTTTTTAATCCAATCTTTAAGGTGAAAACAATGTATAAAAAAGGAATATATTGTATCAACATAAAATTCTGAAGGTTCATTCCGAATCAGACCCTCATTAATGTCTTTAAATTTTTTGTAATATCTCTTTACGCGTTCATATTGTTCTTGTTGTTTACTTAGTTTTGACATCTTCATTTTTCTTAAACGTCTCTCCCCTGCCCTTTTGGTTGATTAGAGGTATTATTTGTATGGATTTATCCTTTTATGCTGTGTTATCTGCCGTTGCGGGCATTTTCATTTTGCTTTGACCCATTTCTGATCAGAACCGCGAATAACTACAATCTCATTATCTTCAATATCCTTGACTAGGATATTTGCCATTCGTGTTTCGTCATTTTTTTCTATCCTAAAACTTTTTTGAATTACTCCCCAGGGCTCGAGCTGAATTGGAAGCTTAATGTTATCGTTATATCCCGATCCTCCTAAAATGCCCCCTTCCTTTTCTCTAATATATATGTCAATTATTGCAGTAGGGCGATGACTGAGATTACGAAATAGCAATTCAATCTCAGTTCGTTTATCTTCTCCACCAGTGTAAAAATGATTTCGTTGCCAAACTCCCAACTTTGCTTTGCTTCTCTTTCGTTCGACAACAACATTCCAGAAAAGAGAAAGAAAGCTAATTGCAAGTGCAGCGAGCGATATAATTATCGGTAAGCATTCGCTATAGTTAAATGTCGCTTTATTCAATTATCTCAGCTCCTTCTTGTCGCAATAGCAGATAACTTAAAATAACTGAACTACTTCGTTTATTCTCCAAATTGGCATATTTTGCAAAATACTTCATTATAGTAATATAATCCTTCTATATTTACTATACGACAAATCTTTCAAAAACCCTCTTTTTTAAAAAACTTATTTATAAAAAAATGAACCCCTACGTTCTCGCTTCGCAGGGGTTTTGGAGGTAATTAATATGAAAAAGCACTCGTGGTGCAGGTTGGTGGTGAGCAATTATTTATTTCAAGATATATTCCCAATTTAAAAAATCTTTAAAATATTCTTTAATCTGAGATTCTTTTATTAACTTAATATTTTCCTTTATATCCCCAAATACTAAATTAATATAAGTTATATATCTTTTGTTATGTATCTCATGTCTATATTTCTCATGATAGTCTTGATCATAAATTCCTAAAGCCTTAACTAACTTTACCCACTTAGGTATAGTCTTTTTCTCTAACCAACTATCTCCTAAGAATTGACGGTAGGGTTTCCAACTTTAAACCAGCCAGTCACATTAAGTAATCCTACAAATATGTCACAGAGACCGCCGACAATCCCTAATAGTTTATCTTTAGTAATGACAGTTATCTCTAATTTGTCATAGAATAACCCGATTGCATCCAAGATTGCTTTCTTCTTTTCAACTCCAAATCCAGGTGTTTCAACTTGTTTTATTAAAGTTAATACTACAGGAATTATGCCTACTAATATACCAAGTATCTCTAATATCTTAGCCATTTTTTTCACCTTCCTTTCTTAAATATTATTATACAAACTTAAATTAGTATCAAATATTCTTTCCGGTTATTATTTTATAGAATTTTATCAAGCTATTATTCTCTATAGGTACAGAATAGATAATTTTATTTCCTATATATATCCAGAACTTACTCGGACTTGGGGGTCTTATATCTAAATGTACGTAGGTTTTTGCTATTCCTATCCTTAGACCGCCTATCTTTTCAGCAGCCAATCC
>Ga0315293_10000896_pt1 | contig 28461 bp, 22 predicted proteins | sample YL17G13_20_MG_FD_203071 | JGI IMG/M metagenome (GOLD analysis project Ga0315293, IMG submission 203071) | Sediment microbial communities from Yellowstone Lake, YNP, Wyoming, USA - YL17G13_20 | ecosystem: Environmental > Aquatic > Freshwater > Lake > Sediment | place: USA: Wyoming | collected...
GCAGCGTGTCGATCGACTGGAGATTTATAATCCCTCTGCAGACGTTCGCGAAGTCTTGCGACTCACGAAGCTCGAACGATTGTTCGACATTAAGGAAATTTCACTCTGACAATCAGCGGGGCATGTACCTCTACCCCACGGAACTCAGGCGCGTTCGTCATGCCCACGATCGTCCTTGCGACATTGAACGCCAAGTATCCCCACTGTGCCTTCGGCCTGCGTTATTTGCTGGCCAACATGGGTGAATTACAACGCGAGACGATTCTGCTCGAATTCGGTATTAATCAGCCAACGCTGGAGATTCTGGATGCGATTCTTGATCAGCGTCCACGAATCATTGGACTCGGTATTTACATTTGGAATGTGACGGAGACAACACGATTGGTTGCCGATCTCAAACGGATCGCGCCAGACGTGATTGTTGTTCTCGGTGGCCCCGAAGTGAGTTACGAGATCGAGGAGCAAGAAATTACTCAGCTTGCCGATTACGTGATCACCGGCGAAGCGGATCTTGAGTTTAGAAAACTGTGCCACATGCTTCTGGAGCGATCGCCGGATTCGGAGGCCCACCATCAGCGTGTTCTGCATGCCCCGGTCCCGAACCTCAGTGAGCTGAGGTTGCCTTACGTGCTCTACTCGGAGGAAGACATTTCGCAGCGCGTGATTTACGTGGAAGCCTCCCGAGGGTGTCCCTTCACATGTGAGTTCTGTCTCTCCGCACTCGATATCCCGGTTCGACAGTTCCCCCTTGACGAATTCCTTGAGCAAATGGAATCGTTGCTGAATCGAGGGGCGAAACAGTTCAAGTTTGTCGATCGCACGTTTAATCTCAATATTCGGGTCAGTCGCTCCATCTTGAGTTTCTTTTTGGATCGACTACGCCCGGGTTTGTTTCTGCACTTTGAATTGATCCCTGATCGACTGCCGGATTCACTGAAGGACCTGATTGCCCAGTTCCCCGACGGGATGCTGCAATTTGAGGTCGGGATCCAGACATTCAACAATGATGTCTCAGAACTCATTAATCGTCATCAGGAGAATTTGCTTGTCGAACAAAATTTGCGATGGCTCCGCAAAAAAACAGGGGTTCACATTCATGCGGACTTGATCGTGGGACTTCCGGGGGAATCTCTCGAGAGCTTCGCGGCAGGATTCGACCGGTTGGTGAAACTCGAGCCACAAGAAATTCAGGTCGGGATTCTCAAGCGGTTGCGAGGCACTCCTATCGTCCGTCATGACGCGGATTGGGAAATGGTCTATAGCCCGCATCCGCCGTACGAAATCCTGCAAAATAAATTGCTAAAATTTTCCACAGTCCAAGAACTGCGCCGTTTGGCAAAGTACTGGGATACGATTGCTAATAGTGGCAATTTTATCGAGACCACTGAACTGATCCTGTCGCGTAGGCGGCGAATCCCCCGCCGAGAATCGGCGGACGCAATCGCCGATCCTGGCGATGATCCATCTCGCGACCCACAATTCGAGACGATCGGCAGTCCCCATTCAAACGCGATGGTCGATGGGGCTTCGTCTCCCTTTGCCGAGTTTCGTAGCCTTTGCACGTGGCTTTTCAACCGTGATGGCCGATCTCATGGCATCGCCCTCAGCCGAATGGTGGAACTTCTGCATGAGTACTTGACCCAGGACTGCGCCAGAGATGCAGAGGACGTTGCAGCGGCGTTATGGCGTGATTATCAGCGAAGTGGCCGCAGCGACAAGCCGCCTTGCCTGTTGACGTATTTGAACGCCAATGAGACTGAAATAAAACGAGCGAGTCGCCGGATTCATGCCGGCGCGAAACGGCAGAGCCGTCACCACCGGTCGCCCCCAGAGTGATCAACGGCCACGGCATCGAGCCGCCGAACTCGATAAAAATTCGGTTTGGCCGCGGTGAATCCGGGAAGATATTCTCTGTGCGTGACCGGCCGATTGATCGCTGAGCCGATTCTGTTTGGAAATCTCGCAAACAGAATCTCAGCGATCGCTCGAAGACCGAAGCGTTTTTTTGCAGCAGTGTTCGGCGGCGTTAGGTGATGTCTTTTCTCTGGCGTCAGTCATCACGCCAAGGCGGAATGGCTTTGCGGTATTCACAGGAATCCGCCAAGATGATTGAGAAGACCGGTCGCGGGCCGAATGACGCAACGTAGACGAGTTCTCTGAAGGATCCGGACAGTGACAATGGACAATGGTTTTAGAAACGCGTCAGAAATCAACCGCCGTCGCTTTCTGTCTGTCGGCACACGGGGCATTGGCGGATTGGCTGTTGGCGGATTAGCCATCGGCGGATTGACGCTTGCCGATGTCCTTCGGCAACGCGCATGCGCCGAAACCCAGTCCCGGCGTCCCAAGTCCGTGATCATGATTTTTCTGAGTGGTGGTCCTTCGCACCTCGACATGTATGACATGAAGCCGATGGCACCGGTGGAGTATCGCGGCGAATTTCAGCCGATTCACACAAATGTGCCGGGAATTGAACTGTGTGAATTGATGCCGATGCAGGCGCAAATTGCCGATAAGTTCGCAATTCTGCGCGGAGCGCAGCTCGCCCATCAACATACGGCAAACATGTTTTATAGTGGATTCCCGTGGGAAGCTTCCTCGCCTGTTCCTGGGGAGGCACGGCGCCCTGCCGTCGGTTCCGTCATCAGCCGCCTGCGCCCCGGCATGAAAGACGTTCCACCCTATGTGAGCATTGACAATAATTTTGAATGGGAGCGTGCCTATTACCTCGGCGCGGAACACGAACCACTGCGAGTTGGCAAAGCCGGTGATCGCGAAGCTGTTGATAATTTGGAACGCCATCGAGACGTGCCAGCATCGAGACTCACAGACCGACAAAATCTGTTGCAGGACTTCGATCGTGTCCGACGGGAATTGGAACTGGGGGAACCCGCGATTGGGGTCGATCGTTTCCAACAGCGCGCGATGGACATCGTGACCTCCTCGCGGACTCGGGAGGCTTTCGACCTCGATCAGGAACCAAAAATGGCGCGTGAGCGATATGGTGAGGTTACGTTGACCGGCCAACTTTCCCCCGGCGTCTCTTTCCTCCTTGCCCGTCGGTTGATCGAAGCCGGGGTGTCTGTTGTGACCGTCAGTATGCGTAACTTTGACACACACAGAAACAACTTCCAGAAGATGCGTCAGTTGCTTCCCGTACTGGATAGAGCACTCCATGCCTTAGTGATGGATCTGTCGGAGCGTGGCCTTCTGGATGACGTCGCAATCGTGATGGGGGGAGAGTTTGGACGAACTCCGCGGATCGGAGATGCCACACCCGACGGCCGAGGCCATTGGCCTGAAGCGGGCTTTCTGTGTCTGGCTGGCGGTGGTCTCCGGACCGGCCAAGTCATCGGCGCAACGGATTCCCGAGGTGAATCCGTGATTGGTCGTCCGATTAACTTCAAAAACGTGTTGGCGACGGTCTACCACGTTCTCGGAATTGATACCGCAACGACATTTTTGGATTACAATGGTCGCCCACAGGTCCTCTTAGATGACCGAGACGTGATCAGTGGACTTTTCTAATTCCGTTTCCGGTCCGGCAAGATCTTGGATGTCAAAGTTTCCTACGGAGTTCGTGCTTCATCAAGTCCTGATGCACGAATGACAGCGGGTTGCGACACGGCAGAACGAGACTCTTGTTGCGTCCCCGTTGCCACAGCAAGGTGTCTGGCTCATCTCACCTCCCGGAATCTGTTCGCTGTCGCTTCGGTCCAGCGGCGAGGACCGTTATAAACCGTCCGTATTGATATTGAGAGGGGATCAACTGTGGTGGGACCTGCAAAGAAAGGACGACTTTTGTTATGTCTGCCCGCATCATTGATGGCAAACTCATCGCCGCCTCGATTCGAGAACGTCTGAGAGATACGGTCGCTGCGTTCACACAAACGACGGGTGTGACTCCGAAACTCGCCGCCGTACTGGTCGGTGAGGATCCTGCAAGCCAAGTCTATGTTCGAAACAAAGAGCAGGCCTGTACGAAAGCCGGAATTCTCAGTGAGGTACATCGCCTCGACGAGGCGACAACGCAGGCCGATTTGCTTCGATTCGTCGCCCGTCTGAACAACGATCCCTCGGTGCATGGGATCCTAGTGCAACTCCCTTTGCCAAAACATATTCATCAGATAACGGTTCTGGATGCGATCCATCCCCTAAAGGATGTCGATTGCTTTCACCCCGAAAACGTGGGACTGCTGTTTCAGAATAGGCCGCGATTCCTTCCCTGCACGCCGCAGGGGATCCAAGTTTTAATTCGCGAATCCGGAACAGCGGTGAACGGCGCGCACGTCGTTGTTCTCGGACGCAGCGAAATTGTTGGCAAGCCGGTGGGCATCATGCTGCTTCAGAAAGGTGAGACAGCAAACGCAACCGTCACCATCTGCCATCGCGGCACACGCAATTTGCCGGAGGTCACTCGATCCGCGGACATCCTCATCGCGGCGATCGGCAGGCCCGAATTCGTCACGCAAGACATGGTCAGGAAAGATGCCGTAGTCATTGATGTCGGAATCAACCGACAGAATAACAAACTTGTGGGAGATGTTGCCTTCGAGTCTGTGTCGCAGATCGCCTCCGCCATCACTCCCGTCCCCGGAGGTGTCGGTCCGATGACAATCGCGATGCTCTTGGAAAATACCCTCTCAGCAGCCAGATTGGCACTGAAAAACACGTAACCCGCGGGACGTACTTCTGGAACAGAAACAGCGTGCCTAGGTGATCCAAGGACTTAAAAAAAGTCGTCTTGGGAGGAGAGTTGGCGATGGTTTGGCAGAGTCCTCAGAGACGTTCAGAAGCGTTTAGGAGAGGTATTCCGCGGCCAGTCAAAGGAGCATCCTCGGATTTTCCGAGTCTCCCTGTGATTGAATGCCGGATGGTGAACAACTCTCAAACGGCCTGTAATCAAGAGCCTGGGCGTGTTGAAAAATTACGTTTGGATCTGAACTCGGCAACCCTTTTTTGAATCAGAATCACGGTACATCGGACTTGAGTGAATGCAGTGCGTTTTGTGCATCAATCCGAATTCGAGGCTCAGGATGAGTTTGCATTAATACGGTCACCAGTTCGCGAAACTCCGTCTTGTCCCGGATTTCTAAACTTGGACCAAGGCCTGCAATGGCCTTCAGTGTATTTTTCAGAACAGTGAAAGACTCGACGGACGGAGCATCGGAGAGCCCCTGCATTTCTGTTAGAGCCCGCTTGAAAACAGCGAGACCCGCCTTCGATCCGTTTCGCGAAAGCGCAACCGCGGCATTGAGTTGGGTCATCCAATCCTCGTTTTCCAGCAGGACCAACAATTGCTGATCTGCCTGAGAGGACTGGAACAATCCCAGAGCGAACGCTGCCGCTTGTTTGAGGATCGGCTCTTGCTCCGTTGACATGGAAACAAGAGCATTGACTAACTCCGGCGCGTCCAATGGGTGCTGCTGCTCGTAAGCCCGACCGGCGATGAAGGCGATGGAAGCCGCCGCACTTTTGCGAACTTCAATGTCACGAGTCGGTTCCAGAGCGCACTTCAGGGCCTCCAGTATTTTTGATGGAGATCCGTCACGCGGATCCGATGTGGCAGAATTCGCGGATGACGATGTCTGAAAAGAGTCGGATCGATCACGAGAACTCGCATTTGTCTCAGGAGCATCAAGCAGCCCGAGGGCTCTCGTTAAATACAATTGGATCGCCACGGTCTCGTTGGTTCTGGAACCACTCTTAAAATCCTGCAACAGTTGGTTGGAAAGCCCGTTACCAATTTCGAGATTATGCGACAAGTGCAGTCCGCTGTCTCCTAATCGTCGATCTTGGTCAAGAACTTGCGCCAGACCGTACATCGCGCGATTGCGAATATGAGTGTTCGGACTTTGCAGTTCGAGCGCCAATTTTCGCCAATCGTGATCGCCGGCTGCAATCCGACCAAACAGGGCCCACACGGCGACAACGGCTAAGACAATCAAGCCTGGTACGACAAAGAGTTGAACGATGAATCCTGCCGACGGAGGTTGAACCGGCGGCAAATCGTCGAACAACTCGGAGTCGTGCTGCAGAGAAGCGGAATTCGAATCAAAGGAGTCGGGCATCTGTTGAACCAATTTGCATTTCGAGCGAACAAGCCATCGGAACCCTCTGACGGGACAACTCGTCAGCAGGGAGTCGGATTATAGGCTCAAGTGCAAATGATTTCAGCGGACTTTTCAACGAGATTAGCCGCAGAACGCCAATTCAACGAGGAAATTTCAGTCTCCACGCGATCGAAGCAACTGAAATTTTAGGCTGCAACGGGAGTCGTGACCGGAATCGGCTGAGACATTACCCCCATTTCCGTCGCGAGGATTTCTGACACGAGAGCGGCATAGTCCATCGCCCCAGAACTCTTGGGGGCGTAGTCGAAGATCGATTGCCCAAAACTCGGTGATTCGGCCAGCTTGATGTTTCGTCGGATCCGGCTGTCAAAAATTTTCGCGTTCTTCCAAGGAGCCTGCGGATCACTTTGCTCCAAAAAACGGATCAGGTCATCTGTGATATCTGCCGCAAGTCGGGTGGCGGTTTCATACAGACAGAGAATAATCCCGCTGACCTTCAAGTCGCGGTTGAGTCGTCTCTTGACGAGGGCTGTCGTCTCAAACAGCTTTGACATTCCCTGCAACGCAAGAAAGTGGGGCTGTAAGGGAATGAAGACCTCCTTGGCCGTGGTCAAGGCGTTAATTGTTAAGACGCCCAGAGATGGCGGGCAATCCATCACAATGTAATCGAAGGGGTGTTGCTGAATCAGTCTTTCGACTGCACCCCGGAGAATCAGCTCGCGTCCGGGAGTGTCCACCAACTCCACTTCCGTCGCTGCCAGATCGAGGTCCGAGGGAACGACCCATAAATGATCGGCCGCCAGTTGTTTCACTTCAGCAAGTGTCTTCGTGCCGGACAGAACGTCGTAAATTGTTGGCGTTTGTCCAAACGCATCGACGCCCAAATGCAGCGATGAATGACCCTGCGGGTCAAGATCGATCAGGCAGACACGGCGCCCTTGTTTGGCGAGGCCTGCGGCCAGATTCACACTGGTCGTCGTTTTCCCGACACCGCCTTTTTGATTCATGACGCAGATACTGCGCATTGGACTTCCTTTTCCAAAGTCGACCATCGCCCACACGGTTCAAAAGTGGGCGGATCCGCGACCGACCGGAATCTATCCGAACCGGTCATTCCAAGAAAGACGAGTTGTCTCCGACCCCGCGATTTGCTCCCCCACACGCTTCGAAACAGACCGCGTTAGGGCGGTTCCTACTTTACCGGGTGGAGTTGATCCACTTGCCTAGCCCATTCCCGACCAATCCGTTTAAAAATGTCCCGTTCAGTAACGGCGCGGGCCCTGAGACCATTCCGGATCGGTTCGATCGACAATTGACACTCTGCTGGGGGTTCAGAGGGAGATCCGGTCGCCGAGTCAATTTCGGATAACGTCCCGACCAACGGCAGTTTTCCTAAGACCACCCGACTTTGCAAGAGGGTGTCGTCTCGTCGGTCCTGCGCCGTCCCAGCGACCGCATCGATCGCCTGCTGCAAATGCATCCGCAGGGAGGAGGGATCGCCAACCGCCAGCCACATCGTTTGCGGAGCCTGACCAATCAACACTTCCGCACGAGGGCCGAGAAATTGGCTCAGCAGCGGGGGCGGTTTGTAAGCGACGATCTGGCGAATGACGACGTCGCGGTGAACCGCTGGAGTTTCGTTCGACACCACGCCTTGGCCCGACTTTTCCAACTGTACCAAGAGTTGCGGAATCGTTCCGGTCAGTATTGCCACTTCAGGTCCGTAAAGGCCCGCAATCAAAGTAGCCTCCGCCCAGCTGTTGCCAACGAGCTGAACGCCGCCGTTAAGCCGCAGGCTAGGCGGAGGTTCTTTCAGCAGACGAGAACGATTTTGAAACAACGACTGAAGAGGCCAATTGAAAGCGACTCCAAGCATGGCTGGCGACTGAACAAGCGACGAGAATTGGTGCTTTTTGAGGACGACTTGATTGAGCTCGCTGGCCATCGTCGTTCCCGGCTCCCCCAGCACGATCAGTTCCAAGGAGATCTGGCGTTTTTCGGCATCAATGCGACAACCGATGGTCAGCCTGCGGACATCGAGGATGACGCGGTTGGCCAGTGTCAACACGGCGACGCCGAACGTCCGGCGTATCGTCGCCGTTTCGATCGTCTCGCGATCTTGAGGCTGCAACCAGGGTTCGATCTGAGTCTTCAGATTCTCGATCCAACGCTCTTTCGCAAGACGCGGCATCTGTCGCATGTCGAGATTGAAAACTAAATCGTATTTGGCCTGAAGCGACTCCGTCATTTGATCCGGTGATTCCCGGAGAGCTTGCATCGCCGTCGGATCATCGCCAAGCAAAGCATATCCGGATCGGAGCAAGACGTGATAGGGACTCCCGGGGCGATCAATCTCAAATCGATCGTTCGCCACCCGGCGAAATTCAACGACATCAAATGTTGCGGTCTTCATCAACTCGTCGATCTGTGCAACCGGCAAGAAGACCGTGGCGATTGGTTCCGTATCGCTCCAAGTCCACAGGATTCCCAATGGACGTTTACGATCGATTCCACCAAACGAACGAAAATTTCCCAGACGTTCCTCAAGTGACTCGGCCAAATCCGGACGGTCCACCGAGTCGTACACCAAATCACAAGCGGCCAGAACACGCCCCAAACTCGAAATCCAGAGAGCGGCCCATGGGCGACCTGCTAAGGACGGATCGACGACGTTTGGAGCCTCTTCGGATGGTGCGGCACACAGTTGTTGCGCGGCACACAGTGACCAAAACAGGGCGAATGGGAGTCCCCAGCGGATGCTCCATCGTCGAGACGCCCAGCGATCAATAGTCATAGCCGTTGTACACCACATCGGTTTTCCGCCAACGGCCTCGGGCCGATTCCGCCAAAGATCGACACCCCACAGGTCGCCACATTGTCCGTAACCAAGAACGATTTTGTAAAGAACAGACCGTATTCGTGGCAACGTGTGTCATCCTCCAGAGGCTTCATCGAAGTCGATTACGGAATACCAGTGATGTTCCGTTTCGCGCTTCCCTCCGCCGGCAGAGTGCTCGAAGTCATCACGAGAGTATCGGTATCAGCACCACCATCAAGAGTGAAAGTGGTAAAGCGACTAAGAGTCAAAACCACGCTGTCATTTCCGGGACCCATACGAATATCGGTTGCCGAAGAATCAAGGCCGATTAATGAAAGCGAGTCGTCACCCGCATTCAAGTCCACCGTCAGGACTAAGCTGCCGACATGAGATACGCTGAATGATGCGGAATTATTGACTTGCGTCGAGGCGGATCCTGCGACCGTAATTTTTGAGTTTTTGTAGGTCACCGTCACAGTGTTGTGACCACCATCCCCGACCAGTGTCAGCGTGCGCTTCGCCTTGACATACGACGCCGTGATTTTGGAAGCGACAGGTGGTGTGCCATAAGGATAACTCCCGGTAATCTGGTACTGCCCGAGACTGCCATAATCGGTATAGCCTTTGTCCAACGGATCGCCATTTCCAGTCCCTTCAATCTTCAAGTAGTACGTACCGGCCTCGATTGAGGAATTGATCGAGGCGGAGAGATCCGATGCAGAGTTGCTGGCGACCACACGGAGTCCTTGCGAATTATACAGTTCGAGATTGATGTCGAGCATCGTTGTCACGGGACCGCCGGTGGCACTTAAATTCACACTTCCTTTTATCGTGGTCAATCGGAACCAGTCAGAATCCGCCGGCGTTTCAATGACACCGTTTTGATCGACATTGAAAGTACTCGAAACCAGCGTCCCCGCTAAGGCGGTTGATGCGTCTTTGGTGTTCCCGAAATCGTCTGCTCGGAAGCCGAACCCATTGGTTTTGAGATTCGTAATAATTTTTAGGTCATCTTCGTGGTTATTCGCTCCGGCATACTCGCCTTGACTCCACTGCACAAGATTTTTGTAATAGCCCACGCCCATTTGAGGTGCCCATCCCGTGGCATCCGTCCCGTGTCCTAAATAATAAGCCTCGCTTTGACCCGACAAGTCGCGACCATCATGACTCAGCCCAAGCGTATGCCCAGTCTCGTGAACAGCCGCGTCTGCGAGAACCTTGGCATCATGATATTTCGATGTGGAATAGACGAAACAGGGTGTGTCTGTCGCGTAGTTGAAGCTATTTAAATAAGCGACGCCTCCCGCTCCCGGTGCGGGATCCGGGAGCGATTTTCCGAAGACGACTCGTATCCCCCATTTCGTATCGCTTCCGCCGGAGTTCATCAATTGATCTGACGTAGGAGCCTGAGTCGTGACGTCCACGTCAAAAGGCGAATAGTGTTCTGACACGCGTTGCCAAATCTCTTGGATCAGGGCGAATTCGCTGTCTGAAAATTCGGGAGCTTCATCGATCGTCAAGGACGCCGTGGTGATGCGCGTCACCTCGGGGTTGGGATCGGTATTCCAACGAGTTCCCGTTGTAATGTGTCCATCAAAGTCCAAGTAGATGATTTTGGTTGCCGACGAGCGACTATGCAGCTGAAATGTGCTGGAGATTGGAGCCGCAGCGGCGACCGCAGCGGCTCGTGGCGAGAACAGCACTTTGCTGCGCTGATACCGCTCCTGATCGGCTAACGGGATTGCGCAGGTTCCCGGCAAACATCGGAATTCCGCCAAGTGATGGCGGCAAATCGTCGAAACGCAAGGCGACGCCGTTAATAATGCAGATTTTGACTGTGGACGTTTCGCCATCTCGTCCGGACACATCGCAGGCAAAAAACAAGTCAGGCAAAGGGCCACCGCGAGATATGAAGATCGATGTTCCTTCCAGTCCCGTGCGCATTGGCTACGCAGGGCGCGAGACAATCGAAAAAAACGGTGAATCATGTCGCTGGTCCACGGAATTCGAGAAGATCGGCCTGAAAGAGCGTCCGGATGTCTTTTCTTGATCAGCGTCGGTTGCCGCACACTTAGGACTGGTCCAAGAACACGATCGTGTTGATCAGCCGGAACGCGTTAGCGGCCGGTTCAGTTGGAGACGTATAAACCGGACGCTAACGCGTTCCGGCTGATTTCAGACACATCACGGTGTCGTTCTTGGACAGGTTCTTAGGTTTTTTTGAACGCGTGAATCGTTCCGCTGACCCGACATCGGAAGTCGATGTCGGGTGTTCAAAAACAAGCAACGAATCCGTACAAAAGTGCGCAGTTGCACGTCCATTATCGACGAAGATCAGGGCCCGTCTGAAGGGTAAGAACGGAACTCCGGCAACTGTTGCCGATGTTCCTCGCCACGTTGGGTCTGGGGCATTAGCGTCTGTTGTGACGCCGCTGCTGAAGAGGCGGAGTTTACTGCCGGTGCAGGCTTTCTCGCGTGCCTGCCCTCGGCATCCGATTCAGAACTCTCGGCATCCGATTCAGAACAGGGAGGCTGATTTCGGGGGTAAGTCGTCCTTGTCGTTCGTATCGATGTGACCCCGATTTTCGGTCACGTTTTCAGAGCCGTTCAACCGAGTCGGGTCCTTGAGGAACTCCGAATTGGAGAGATCAGGCGTGTTGGATTGAGTCAACGTTTCAATCTTCTGTTCCGCGGATTCGAGGATCCCATGGCAGACACGCAGCAGGCCTACTCCTCGCTCGAATCGAGCCAACGATGCCTCCAAACCGGGGGCGCCATTTTCCAATTCCAAGACGATGGACTGAAGTTCGACAAGCGATTCTTCAAATGATCCACCGGAGGCGGGTGCCGGTTCGGCAGGTTTGCGTTTCGCCATGGTTCGGTTCTCGACGTGTTCCAATGTTAGGGTACGCAATGGTTCATTAGAACGTACACGAACGGCCTGTTGAAGAACAGTGTTTGGGGGCGTCAACGATTGTCGTTTGCATTCCTGATCCGGTGGTCCACCGCGGCACGTCTTCGGAACCACAGGTCCAAACCACTTCAACCGCTACGACGCAGGGCCAATCTGCGAGTTTTTCAAGGGCGGTTCAGCGAGATTGACTCCACCGTGACGAGTCTGCGCCACCCGGTTTTTGGAGGCGCCAATGTCGCGAGGACGCGTCGCCGTGGCGACTGTCGCACTCAGCTCCTCGCCATCCCTGTGGAACACCGATTGGCTTGATCGCCAGCTGCACAACGGAAAAAACGACCACTGGGCCGTGAGTCAGAAGACGGTCACTTCTTGATCACGGCCCAGCCAGAATGGGTCGCGTCCACGATCTCTTTTTTCAACAGGCGAATCGGGGACGGAGTGGACCGCAGTCGCTTAGTTGCCGCCGGGTGCAACGTTCTCGGAAGATAAGTCTTCGGGCACAAGGTTGAAGTCAAATTTATTTGACTTCCCCCCGATGACATCGGCGTTTAATCCTGACGTGCCGGGAGTTTGATACTTCTGTGGGAGCAAATTTTTGGCGGGTACTCCAGGTGGTGGTGTCGGGGGTGTGACGTCCTCTTCAGAGGCTTTGGAGGTCGCTTCAACCAAAGCCTGAAGTTCCGCGTCGCTCATGCGGGGTGCCGCCTGCCACTTATCGATCATCACGCCGTGTTTTTCGATGAGGGCACCATCCTTACCCCCGGTTGAAATACGGTATTCGCCTTTGCTGTTCGTGACTCCCAATCCAACCATGTTCGAACCACCTGACTGCCCCATAAAACGGACGGTTGCCCCCTCGATCGGAGCACCGTTGAACATCACGACACCCGACGCAGGTGCAATCTTTGGCCCGGTGGGCGGGAAACAGCCCACGAGTAGCAGACTCACGCTCAACAACGTTAACGTTAATACGGATCGACGCAGAATCATCGTTCAACTCCTAACTCAAAAGATAAGAACTATAAACCCAGCGTAAGAAAATTCGTCGCCGCCAAACCACGCCGCGCATATATTCCTCGACGGCTATTTCCAAGAGCCACAAACCTCCACACATCATCTCGTCAAGCATATCTTGTACAGCATCGATGTCCGATGACCACCCGAGATGTCGAGAACGACCAACAGTTGAGTGACTAAAATAGATCCAGAACAAGCCCTCGATAAACATCAACGAAGCGAGGGCCACTGTGCCCTGATCCGAGACGGACAACAGAATTCAGAGCGTAGTATTATGTTCGGTGAACGAATTCACAACGGTCGCAGCAGAGATACCGAATTTTCCCCGACGCGGCCCCCCTTGATGCCGTTTAGTCGATGCAATCGGGTGGTAGTCTCGTTATCTTCTTGATAATCACTACTTAGTTTATGACTATTTCGTTTGCTTTCCGTATGGATGTGGTTCGCCAAGGTGATTGTGTCGCCGTGTTAACTTTCGCGATGTCTCCCTCTTCCGAAAAAATAAGTGGCCAGTGACAAAACAGTGGTACCCTCGATCAGCCGTTGGGCGAATCTTGGATGGACTCTGTCACCGAATAAGGACTCGAACGCCACATTCTTAGGGCAATTGATTGATGCAAAATAGTCGTCACGTTTTCAACGCAGTCGCTCCGCTGGGTCGTCGTCGAATTCTCCAATTAGCGGGGGGCACCGCCGGACTGAATCTCGCCGGACTGTGGCGAGCTCAATCGCTACAAGCGGAATCGGCGACGTCGCTCAGTCGTTCGACGTCACCGATCAAAGCCTGCATTATTGTTTTTTATTATGGCGGCCCGAGTCATCTCGATACGTATGATATGAAGCCTGATTCGCCCTCCGAAGTGCGTGGCGAGTTTCAGTCGATCCCGTCGTCGGTCCCCGGCCTGTTTGTCAGTGAACATTTGCCGAAGATGTCTCGCGTGATGCATAAAGTTGCCTTGATACGCAGTATGAGCCACAAAAACGGGTTGCATGATTCCGCATCCATAGAGGCCTTAACAGGACGCCCATCGCCGAACGGTGATCGTGAAGAGTTTGCCGTAATCAATCAGTTCTACCCCTGTTATGGGGCTTCGCTGAATTATCTCTGGCAGGATCAAAAGATCGAAATCCCTCACGCGGCCTTACCATTCGTATTTCACAACGTGACCGATACGCCGTGCCAAGGAGGTGGATTTCTAGGACCAAAATTTGATCCGTTACTCATCTCTCTCGATGTTGAATCCAAAAGTTATCGAGCGGGGGCGTTGGCGATTCATCACGGTCACACGGGGTCGATGATTCGCGAACGTCGCCAGCTGTTGAAGACTCTCGAACGCGTGGCGCTTTCCGAGACGTTGGATTCCCAAGGTGACCAATGGAAGATGTTTTGCGATAAGGCATTTCAGCTCCTCGGTTCGGAAACCTTACAGCGGGCTCTCGATCTCTCGAACGAGTCGCCTCTCGTCCGCGAGCGATACGGATATGATCCAGAACCCTTGCATGGCGACGGCAACGGCACTCAAATGGCATTCGGCAGACACATGCGGGGGCAGAATCTGCTCCTCGCGCGCAGAATGGTCGAGGCAGGAGTTCCGTTTGTGAACGTTTACGATTTTCGCCAACAGGGCCAAAATTGGGACACCCATGACAATAACTTCAGCCGGCACAAAAATGATCTCTTACCGCTAGCCGACCAAAGTCTCAGTGCGTTGATCGACGATCTCGACGATCGCGGTTTGTTGGAGTCGACGCTGGTGGTCGCGATGGGAGAGTTTGGTCGAACACCGACCATCAACAAAAATGGTGGACGAGATCACTGGCCCCACTGTTACACGGTTCTTCTCGCAGGGGGCGGCATCCGTGGCGGCACGGTGTATGGGTCAAGTGATCGAATCGGTGCCTATCCCGCCACCGATCCGGTGACAACAGCGGACCTTGCCGCAACGATTTTTTGGCGTTTCGGCATCGATTCTGCCACAGAATTGCGTGATCTGACGGGACGGCCGCATCGGCTATCCGACGGTCAGCCGGTACGCGATTTGTTCACATGAGCAAAAATAAAGAGCCGGTCAAAGCGAAAAAAGTTGCACCAGACGAACGCTTCCGTGTGTGTGTTTGAAAAGCACGAAACAGACGCCCAAGGGAGACTCGGGGTTCCACGGCGTTTGCCGATTGTGGGCCAGAGTTCCAATTTTTGAAGCCAATTGGCCACCCTCGTTCCCGCAGCTTGAAAAAATGGCATCTCTGTTGCTTGAAAAATGGGTGCTGATCGCCAACATAGTATTGCCTTGCGGCGTCAGCAGGAATCCCGGCTAAGCCTCCAAACGCTCAAGGTGTTCGTTCAGCGGCGGATTTACCACAGAGGCACAGTTCTTGACGAAATGACCGTGGCTGAGCAGGTGACACCCTTCTGCTGTCAGTACGACACACGAGGGACCAACGACGTTCGGGGTGCTTCACGTTCGCTGTCAACGCGTTGAGCGATGGGGGCGAGAGCCGACCGTTTCGCAGAGTGATGGTGATTTGGCGAGGGAAATGATGATCAATTTGGCACTTGTTCCCGTAGCAGGTTGGGGTACGCGAATGCTGCCGGCAACAAAATCGCAGCCCAAGGAAATGCTGCCGATTGGCCGCAAGCCCGTTGTGCAGTTCGTCGTTGAAGAACTGGTGCAATCGGGTATCCGTCGTCTCTTATTCATCACGGGGCAAGGGAAAACCTCCATCGAAAACCACTTCGATCTGGATGCGTCTTTGGTTGCTTACTTGCGTGACACCGGTCGTGAGGAGCAGCTGCGAGACCTTCAATTCGCACGCCAAGACGTGGAATATTTCTATACTCGACAGAGACAGCAACTGGGGTTGGGTCATGCGGTGCTGTGCGGTCAGGCCATGATTGGGCAACAGCCTTTTGTTGTCGCACTGGGTGACTCGATCATCGGCCTTCACGCTCAGTCGCAGAATGTGTCTCGGATGACATCCATTTTTGAAAGTGAGAAGGCGGATGTCGTCTTGGCATTCGATGACGTGTCGCCACAGGAAGTCGTTCACTTCGGGATTGCTCTTCCCAAGGGAACTCCGGGGGATATTTTTGAAGTGGCGGACCTGATCGAGAAACCGAGTGTGAACGAGGCACCGAGTACGTTGGCGGCTGCGGGGCGATACGTCTTCAGTCCGGCGATTTTTGAGGCTCTCGCAAAAACGCAACCGGGACGAGGAGGCGAGATTCAACTGACGGATGCGATTCGCCTGCTGCTCAACGACGGACGGAAGGTTCTCGGAGTCCGGCTGACGCCACAAGAAAAGCGGTTCGATATCGGCAACTTTGAGAGCTACTTTCAAGCGTTTTTTGAGTTTGCGTTGCACGATCCACAGCACGGTCCCGCTCTTCGAGAGCACGTCCAAAAATTATTGGACTCGTTCTCGTCATCTCCGTGAGGGAGAGACAGACCCGTTCCAAGCCGTGGGGTCTGAATCGTCGGGCATGATTGTTCTCGGCAGAGTTCCTCTGCGTGGACATCAAACAGATTTGGTGATGCCGCGCCTGTGGGAGTCGAGGCCATGCGCAGCAGACGTTCGACCTCCGTTTGATACCGCCGGCGAGAGGCCGTTGGCCTGTGGGTTACCGCTCGATCGGCAGGCCCGCCTCTTTCCATTCTCGAAACCCGCCGTCCATGCTGACGATGTTGCTGTACCCCATTTTCTGCAAGTTGTCGGCCGCGAGCGCGGAACGGAAACCGCCTCCGCAGTACAACACGACCTCTGTTGCGGGGTTCGGAACGAGGGATTCGATATCTCGCTCAATAATGCCCTTGCCGAGCGACGTCGACCGAGGAAGATGTCCGGCGGCGAATTCGCTTTCCTCTCGAACATCAATCAACACGAACTGTTCTCCTGTAGAGATCCGGTCGCGAACATCGTTGACGGTGCATTCACGAATGTTGATCCGGATGGCGTCGACGAGTTGTAAGAACCGTGGAGCATGCTGAGCCATGATTTTTTCCTGCATGAGGGGGGAAATCGGAGTCACGGCCGCCGTATCAGGGCTGAATCCGCATCACGACATCATTCTGCTTGAAGCGCACTTTGGGAGTCGCTGCGTACTTGTCCTCCGTTGAACGGTAGCCCGCCACGCAAACGACAAGCGTTCCGAAGTCCTGCTGTTCCAAGCCAAGAACGTGATCATACTTGGCGGGTTCAATCCCCTCCATGGGACAGGTATCAATGCCGAGCATCGCTGCTGTTGCCATAAACTGGCCTAAGGCGATGTAGGCCTGCAGGTTCGCCCAATGCTTCAAATTCATGGTCCCATTCAGTAACCCACTGACGATTCCCCGGCGAAATCCCGCGAGTGATTCCAGCGAGACACCGCGAACTTCCGAGATCCGCGTCAGGTGCCGGTCAATGTCCGCCTCCGACAGATTTCTCAGTGTGGCAAATACGACGACATGCGATGCGTCGACCACCTGCTTCTGCCCCCACGAAATCGGGAGCAGTTTAGCCTTCACGGCTGGGTCCGTCACGACAATAAATTTCCAGGGTTGAAGTCCAAAGGATGACGGCGTCAGGATCAGGCTTTGCTCCAGCGTCAACCAGTCTTCCTCGGAAATCGACTGCTGGACATCGAATTTTTTGGCGGCATATCGCCACTCCAACTGACGCAGTACGGTTTCGTTGCGGATCGGCTTCATGAGACACCATCGTTTCTGACGAGGACCAAGACGGAGCGGACACTGTTTTCAAATGCGATTGACGGTCTGAAGCATAGACTTGCGACAGTCGTCTGACCACCCGCTCAGCACCGACCTCCGGCCGGATTCCCGTTTTTTGATTTCAGGATCAGAAGGATTGTTGAAGACGAATCCTTCTGGAAAATGTGAACTGTTTTTCGGCGGTTGATGACGCGCAGTTTGCGAGGGCGATGCGACGCAGATACTATGCTCTCGTGATTCATGTAAAGGCGATCTCTCCTGATGAATGCCGTGTCTTTATGAGGTGAGGTGTGTTCATGTCGGCTGTTGCTATAAAATCTTTTGGAAATCCTGGTTGCGAACGCCAATCGAGGGCATCAAGCCATGTCTGGTGTGGTGTTGTGGCTTGGCTCATGCTGGCGTGTGTCCTGCCGTCTCCGTCAATTGCCGATAGCGGACTGGACGATTACAACGTGGCTGTCGGCCTGTACAAACAAAGCCGCTGGAAACCGGCTGCCGAACAGTTTCAAGTCTTTTTGAAAACATACAAAAAGCATGAGAAGACTCCGCTGGCGAAGCTGTATCTCGGATTGACTCGGATCAGCCTCGAGGAGTTCACATCGGCTCGTGACATACTGCGGTTGTTCGTCAAGGAGAACCCTCAAAACGTCAATGTCGCGCAGGCCCGTTATCGGATCGCGGAGTGCAGTTACCTGCTCAACGAACTTGCCACAGCACGCACAGAGTTTGATTCCTATCTGCGAACCTTTCCGCGTGATCCATTTCAGGACCATGCCTTGCCGTATCTTGCGGATGTCCAGTTGAGGCTCAACGATCCGACGTCCGCATTGGCCACATTTCAAAAAGCGATGGCCGATTTTCCCGACGGTCCGCTCGTTGAAGATGCCAAGTTTGGCGTGGCTCGGTCACTCGAGTCTCTCAAACGCGTGGACCAAGCCGAAGAAAAATTCCGCGAATTAGCAGCCAACGTAGACAGCCCGCGGGCGGCAGATGCGGTGTTTCATCTGGCGGCCATCGCCTTTGATCGCCAAGAATACCCCCAAGCCGCAGCATTATACATCGACTTGACGCAGAAATTTCCAGACTCCCGCTTGGTCTCCGCGTCGCACCTCAATGCCGGATATGCGTTCTATCATTCCAGCCAATTCGTTCCGGCGATTGCGCAGTTTGAATCGGCTGCAAACCAGAAGACTCAGCGGGTGATTGCCGGATTATGGAGGGGACTCAGTTTGAAGGCTCTGGGGAAGACGGCAGAAGCCGTGGACGTTTTCAAGCAGTCCGCTGCACTCGTGACGGATGACGCAGCAGAGGGGGAACTCCTCCGTTTTCAGCAGGCGTTCTGTGAGCGTCAACTAGGGTATACCGCCGAAGCCCGGCAGGGATTTGAGGCCGTTCTCAGTCGCTGGCCGCAGGGTGACTATGCAGACGACAGCCTGCATGCCCTCGCAGAACTGGCGATCGATGCGGGTGAGCTGACGACGGCCCATCAACGGCTCGATCGATTTTCTAAAGACTATCCCCAGAGCGATTTGAAATTGCGCGTGCAATTGCTGTCCGGGCGATTGGAACTGGCGGACGCCGCGGTGGCGTTGCGGGAACAAAAAGCCGTGGAGCATGTCTCCTCACATTACGAGGCCGCCGCTGAACGATTCGAATCGGTGATCAAGGAAACCGCGGTGGCGAAGATGAAAAACCAGGCGATTTACTACTTGGCATTCGTTAGGCAGCTTCAAGGCCGGCATGCACTCGCTATCGAACTGATTTCACCTCTGGCACAGCAAGCTCAAGCGGACGGTGCCGAGTCGGAGTGGGGCGATGCCCTGATTCTGCAGGCGGAGAGTCTGTTTTTGGAAAACAAGATGGAGGCAGCGGATGGTGCCGTGGCCACATACTTGGATCTGTTTCCTCAGGGTCGCAAGGCCGCTGGTGCACTTTCCATCCAGTCGGTTCAGGCCGCGCGGCGTCAGAACTTGGCGGCGGCCGATGCCGCTCTCCAGCGGCTTAACGAAGACTTTGCTGTGGATCATCCGATACGGATCTCGACCACGCAGCAACTCTGTGACTTGGCAGACGCCAGCAAGGATTGGGTTCGATCGGCTCGTTTATACTCCCAGCTGATTTCGCTCACGAAAGACACCGATCGTCAAGCGTATGCCATTCGCGGATTGGCTGTTTCGCAGAGGCACCAAAAACAGTACTTAGAAGCGGCGGCAACGTTTGCCAGAGTCAGGACGAATTTTCCGGATCACAGGATTGCTGTCGAGTGCGAGTATTATCGTGCTGAATCCCTGAAAGATGCCGGTGAAACCGATGCCGCCATTGCTGCGTTCGAGGGACTCCTGAAGCAGGTTTCGACGGAAACACCAGCCTCACCGAGCGTAGAAGAACAGGCACCGTGGCTCTATTCCTATCGAGCAGGACTTCAAGCGGCCCGACTCCACCGTCAAGCCAAACGCGTCATCGCTGCGGATGCGGCCTACCAAGACTTGCTGACGCGATTTCCAAAACCACAGAAGTTGGACCAAGTGCTCGATGAATGGGCGGTCCTCAATTACGAAGCCCAAAAGTACGAACGAGCCGACGAAATTTTCCGGCGACTCGTTCAGGAAATGCCGTCGAGCGAACTCGCCGACAACGCACAGCTCAGCCTCGCTGAAAGCGAACTGATCGCCAGCCGACTCGACTCCGCGCGCCAAATTTTTCAGGGATTGCTTGTCTCGGACAAGAGCGATCAGGAAGTGAAGGAGAGATCACTGTACCAACTGATTGTGCTGGCGGTGGATCAAGGACGTTGGGTCGATGTCCGCATCCTCGATGAAACGCTCCGGAGTCAATTTTTAATGAGTCCCTACCGTTGGTATGCGGACTACAGCGTGGCGGAATCGATTCTCGCCAACGACAAAACGAACGCACAGGAATTGAGCTTGGCGACCGAACGCTTGACCGCAATCTGTGGTCAGAGAGACAACCCCACGGTCAGCGGTTTGCCGTGGTTCGATCGCGCATGGGTTCTGCTTTCGGAAGTCCAGTTTCGGCAGAAGCAGTATGAGGCACTGGCACAGACAGTCGAAGATCTGCGTCAACGTTCTGCCAAGTCTGCGTTTTTGTATCAGGCCGAGGAAGTCCTCGGACGCGGATACAAACAACAGGCCCCCCCACAATGGGAAAAAGCAAGATTGGCTTTTGAACGGGTTATCGCCGATCCGGTGGCTTTTCGAACGGAGACAGCTGCCAAATCGCAATTCCTGATCGGTGAAACCTATTTTTTGCAGGAGGAATGGCCGAAGGCATTCATCGCCTACCAAAAAGTCTATAGCAATTACGACTTTCCCGAATGGCAGGCGGCGGCGTTGTTGCAATCCGGAGCGTGCGATGAGCATCAACAAGACTGGAAAGCGGCGGCAGCAACATATCATCTCCTGCTTGAGCGGTTCGTCGACTCGAAGTCCGTTTTGAAGGCCAAACAGCGACTGGCTGCCATCGAAGGCAAGAAATGAAAATTGGTTAAAGATAAAGACGCCGCGCAGGTCACCAAACGACAATGTCATGGCAACTTTGCAACACCACGGAGAGCAGTCTGCCATGCAACTCGCGTTGATTTGTGACGATCCGTTGATCCTTTCGTGGCTCGATGCTTTGCAGGGTGACTGCGGACATGACGTTGTCCTCGCTGTTGTTCTCACGCCTTCGGCGGCGGCTGTTTTGAGGGGCCGGACGGGGATTCAACTCACGAACCGTTGGGAGGACCTGTTGCTTGCGCGTCAGATCGATGCGGTCATCGTCGGTGGTCGCGACCCGGAGGTGTTGAACGCCGCCAAACAACTCGCGACGGCCGGTCAACCGATGCTGTTTCTGCCGAATCCCATGCAGGGATCGACGTTCCTGTATGAGTTGAATCTTATTCGCGACGAAAACAGGGTGAAACTCTGTCCGGCCATGACGCATCGTCGTGACAAGGCCATGATCAGGCTTCGCCAACTGATCGACACGCGAGCTCTGGGAACGACTCGGCAACTTCAGTTTGAGCGGAAAGTTTTTGTCGAATCGACGGCGGCAAAGTTGTCGCAAGAAACGGTCGATGCGGCACTCCTTGGCGATCTCGATGTGCTTCGTTGGTTGGGGGGCAACTACGATCAAGTCGCTGCGATACGGACCGGCGCCGCCGAGGGCGCCGTCTGCATGCAGATGGTCACTCTTGGCGGCCGAGGCCTTGCGGAGGCGACGTGGCATATTCAATCAACCGACTCCACGGAAGTCTGTCGATTGACCATCCATTCCGACACCGGGCGGACCGTGATCGAGCGGGCTTCTGAAACGAGCGAATGGATTCTCACCGCAGTGACGGGTGAAACAACCGTGGGAAGTCGAGCGACCGCTGTGCGGCAATTGCTCGATGAATTTGGCGAGTCATTGGCCAGCGACATAGTCCCGATTGAATGGTCAGACCTGGTCCAGGTTTTCGAGACGCTTGATGCGACTCAACGGTCGGTTAATCGTCGTCGGACAATCGAACTTCACTTTGAACCGATGTCAGAACGCTCAACTTTCAAAACCCAGATGACGGCCATGGGATGCGGAGTTTTGGTGGCAACATTGTTTTTGATGTTGATCTATCTTGCCATCGCTAGCTTGGTTCCATTGCCAAACGTGGCCCCCCCTGCAGCAATCCCCGGTCGTTTTCCGGTCGCCACACAAGGGCTGCCAGTTGAGGAGGGATTCGTGCGCATGGCACTCCATGTGGCCCGCGTGCTGGTTTTCGCTCCCTTGGCGATCTTCCTATCGCTCCAGTTGCTCTATCCGTTGACTCGGCCCGCTCGCGCCAACAAGACCCCCGAAAAATGTTCTGACACGGAGAGATCGCAAAATGCCTGACATCGCGGGCGGCAGGCTGAATGACCGTATTGTTTGAGAGATTCGAATTCGGTGAAATTAATAATCATCTTGCCGAGTCTGATCCATAATCATAGAGTGAGAGAGAGCATCCGTATGACGGGAATGATAACCCTCGTCACGTAAACTCTGTTGTGTTGGGTGCGAAACGAACTCAATAAGCGTCTCACGGACTGGCAGGTGTGACTGTGGCGTTGACTGATCCAGACGACAGTCTGTTGAAACGATGCTTACAACGCGAGCCGGATGCGTGGAAGGAGTTCGTCGATCGATTTGCAGGAGTTTTCCTGCAAGTCATTCGACACACGGCACAGACTCGCAGTGTTCCATTGACTATTGATGATGCCGATGACTTGGCGGCCGATGTCTTTCTGTCGATTATCGCGGGTAATTTCGAGGTCCTTCGCCGATTTCGCGGAGAGAGTTCCCTCGTGACTTATTTGACGGTCATCGCTCGACGCATGGTCGTTCATGAAATGACTCGGAGACGAATGGCAGAGGCCATGGGGCATGTCCGAACACACGGCACGACCCTTGATCGAGTCGGCGCCAGTGAGTTCGACAGTACAATGAGAATTATGAATCGCGACTTAGTGCAACGGATGCTGGGGACACTTGCAGAGCCAGAAGCGACAATTGTACGGATGTTCCATTTACATGGTTGGTCATACCGCGAGATCAGTACTCGACTCGGCGTGACCGAAAATTCGATTGGTCCAACCTTGACTCGAGCCCGTGAAAAATTGCGTCATAGTGCGTTGAGTGCGTCCGACGACGCACTCAACGCACTATGACATTCTGACAGCTCTCCTGTCGCCAATGATTTCGAAATCGGGGCTGCAAAAATTGCGATGCGGATTTGCGGTTTTTTCAGCGGGACCATAAGATGTCTTTCAGTGGTGTTTGACTCAACCGTTTTGACTCAACCGTTTTGACATCGCTTTGAGGCCACTCTCCTCAAAGATGATTCAGGGAGGATCATTCGGCATGGAAGCCGAAGTTTTATCTTCTTGCCCTGCGTCGTCCTGTATCAGATGTTCATCAAGCGGCGAAGTCCCTCCCAAGGTTCGATGTACTCCTCGAACGGTAATCCGTCCGCTGTTGGCTCTTGTCGGCGTGTGATGCCGTCGACCGCCGGACCGTCTTGAACCAGACGCTCCAGCATTCTTTTTTGCTGGTCTGTGGTCCATTTGGCAGCGGCACTCGTCTCGTTCCGGAGAGTCAAGATCGCCGCTGCCAAGGCTTGTCCGCCCCAGTTGCTGACTCCGGCAAGAATTGTCCAGTCGGTCGCAATCCGGCAGGGGATTCGGCTCGCGTAGGGGCCTTTCAGGCGGCGTTTGAGTTCTCCCCATCGAATACTCCCCATGCCGATTTCATTGCCCCCGTCGCCAATTCCGATCGTGTGGATCCACGGGCAGCTTCTGGAAAGTTCAAACAATCGATGCAAGGAGCCCGTATGGGCGTCGATGCACTCGCCTCGCATGTTGTGGCAGCGATCTTGATCGATTCGAGGAACAACCTCCTCGAACAGCGCCCGCTCGCAGGGACCATTATTTGTGGACCCTTGCGACTGCCTCGCGATTGAGTCGCCTGTATGTGATGGGCCGACTCGCTCGATGGAAATCAGATGTGTCGTGATCGGGACGGCAGACGGGCCCCTCAGCAACTCCGCAAACCATTGTTCCTGATCGTTTGCCATTCGGGGTAGGATAGAGATGCAATCTGGAGTCAGTCCCATTTCTCGGCCAGCCACTTCGATGGCTGAACGGCAGTGTTCATCAGTCACCAGTTGGACGTCCATCCCAATGTGTTTCATGGCGGCAGCCAGCATTGCCGCACCGGGTGGACCATCCGTTTCAGCCGACGGTGGTGTGGCTCCCGGAATAAAAAAACCCGTCACAATGATCGCGCGTTGTCCGAATTCGTCAATGTGTCTTGCGGCGTTTCCCATGTGCCCCAAGCAGAGCGGACCAAAACTGGATTCGGACGAAATCAATCCGCGCTGGGCAGGATCGCGGCGTATTAAACCCTCCATTTTGGCAAGGGTGACGTTACAGGTCATGAAATTGTCCCAATCTTGACGTGATTAAAAGGTTGTTCCGATGACCCAGCTTAACATCGGGTCAATGAAGAATCTTGCCGAACAGCCGACAACGTTGGTTCTTGCTTCTGAGAAATTTAAGAAGGGCTTAGTTCACGCGGTTGTCAGTCCGAATGGATATTGCAAGAATCCAGCGTTAACCTTGGGCGATTTAAGGCGAGACGCGCAAGACCATAGTTTTTCAAGCGCTTCCTGTGACACGAAGAAGCGAGCGGAAGTGAATCGAAATGGACGACAAAAAGCCTTCCACATCAGACATCCTTGCTAAAATCCGGGCGCAGAAGGCCGCTGCCGCTGCGGTAACTCCTGCACCAGTGGCAGCTCCCGCATCAGTGGTAACTCCCGCAGTGACGCCGCCGGCTGCAATTGCTCCGCAGGCCAAGCCTGGTTCGACAAAAGATATTTTAGCGGCGATTCGTGCCAAGGGTGCCATCCCTGCGGCGGGGCCGTCGGCTCCGGCAGTTGCTGGAGTGTCTGTCCAGTCGGAGGTCAAAGCCGTTGCCGCATCCACGAGTCCTCGGCCGTCCGTGCAGGACATGTTGAAGGCCGTACGTGAAGGGCAGGGTGTTCCTTCGTCGGCCAAGCCGACGGTGGCTGCAACGTCGGCTGGCAAGGTTCCCGTCGTCGCTCCGCCTGTGCCCTCCAAGCCGGTTATGGCTTCCAAAAAAGTGGTTCAACCGCGTCGCGGGTTCTTGATGAATGTGGTGGTCACGATTTCCTATCCGTTTCTCAGTGCCTTCCGCGTCGCATGGACTTCGATGGCGGCGGTGACTGGGGTCGCTACGCTCGGGACCGCGCGATTCATGTTTCCCAACGTTCTTGTGGAGCCTCCCTCCAAGTTCAAAGTCGGGCCGATGTCTGATTACCCATTGAATTCGGTGTCGAATAAGTGGAAAGATCAATACGGTGTCTGGATTGTTCACACCGATCAATACGAAGGACGCAATCTCGTCTTCGCCCTCGCCTCTGTGTGTACCCATCTCGGCTGCACTCCGAGTTGGCTGGATGGCGAGCAAAAGTTTAAGTGCCCCTGTCACGGATCTGGATTTTATATGACGGGCGTCAACTTTGAGGGTCCCGCGCCGCGTCCGTTAGAGCGAGTTGGTTTAAAGATCGCCGAAGGGATGCTGGAAGTCGATAAAAGCGTGAAATTTCAGGGTGAAATGGGGCAGTGGAATGACGCCGCGTCGTTTGTTGAGTTGGCGTAATTTTTTTGGATTCGTTTTGAATTTGGTTGAGAGCCGGTCTTCGCCAGTTTGGCGTTCAGTGGCTTGAGGGATCATCGATGTCAGTGGGCGACTATATTCGTGGTTCGCAGATTTGGAAAAGTATTTTTCGACATCCGGCGCCCGTTGATCGGCGGAACCGAATTGTTGTGATGCTGACCAATTTCTTTTTACATCTGCACCCCGTCTCGATTAAGCAGCAGGGGATTGCGTTGTCCTACACCTGGTGTATGGGTGGGATCACCTTCTTTCTGTTTCTCGTGGAGACGGTTACGGGTGTTCTGTTGATGTTCTACTACCGTCCGACGCTGGAGTTCGCCTTCAACGACATCTTGGCGCTGCGAGACGTGACAACGCTGGGGATTATGCGGGAAATACACCGTTGGGCTGCCCATGCGATGGTGATCACTGTCTGGTTGCATATGTACCGGGTCTTTCTGACAGGAAGCTATAAGCCTCCCCGGGAGTTCAACTGGGTTATCGGCGTGTTGCTGCTGGTGTTGACCCTGTTGCTGTCTTTCACGGGGTATCTGTTGCCGTGGGATCAGTTGGCCATCTGGGCGATTACCGTCGGCTCCAATATGGCGAGGGCAACACCCGTTCTGGGGTATGAAGGGCCCGGGGCACAATTACTGAATGTCGGTGGATTCGATCTGATTACCAACGGCAGCGATGCGCGATTTTTGCTGTTAGGAAGTCGCTTTGTGAGTGAGGCGACTCTGAATAGATTTTATATTTTGCACTGTGTTGCGATTCCGCTGGTTGTTGCGCTGCTCACTGCCATTCACTTCTGGCGTATTCGAAAAGACGGTGGAATCAGTCAGCCTCTGTAGTTGTTTTTAGCAGTTGGATGCGTTGCCCGTATCCGCTGTCGCGTTCTGTTGAAAATTTGCGGCTCCCGACTCATGCAAACACATTTGCTTCACAATCCTGACTTGACGGAATCCGTAATTTACGGGCTCGGCTGGGTCTATCTGTTGTTGTTCATCGCGAACTGCGTGTGGGTTCGTCGCAGTTACAAGTTCGATGGTGATTGTCAAATCAAGATGGGCGGCTTGCTCGGCCGGGGAATTCAGATTCCGACGGCAAGTTTTTGGGCCTTGTACGCCGCCATGCTGCTGATGGTTTCGGTGACTCATCTCACGGGCTCGCACAATCCACAGTCGTTCCTAATCCGGATGCCGGAACTGTTCAAAGAGCCGATCAACGCCGGATCGAATCCCGTAGCATTTTTTATTGGATCGACCGCACTGTACATCGCCATGATTGTTCTGCGGTCGTGGTGGACCACGAACACCGCTGGTTGGGTTCTTCTCAATCTGTCACTGTTGTTCTTAGCGATGAGCATCACCGACTACGATTTTCGCCAGATCGTCGGCAAGCCCGACAACGTTCCCATTGTAGCCATGCTTTACATTGTCGGATTTTTTACGTGGTTGTATTTCAAGAAATCGGTTGAGAACGACAAGCGACGAGCCGAAGGACGGCCCCTGCTGGAGCAGGAAAATAACGAAAAGGTTTTGACGTGGCCGGATCTGGTCTATAGCGAATTGATCTGCATGGTCGTGGTCACCGCCGTTCTGGTGGCTTGGGGGATTGTCCTGCAGGCGCCACTGGAAGAGCCTGCATCGGCTGCTAAAACACCAAACCCTTCGAAGGCACCTTGGTACTTTCTTGGATTGCAGGAGATGCTGGTTTATTTCGATCCCTGGATGGCCGGGGTTGTGCTCCCCAGCGTGATTCTCGTCGGACTGATGGCGATTCCCTATATCGACTTCAACAAGCTGGGAAATGGTTATTATACGTTCAACGAACGCAAGTTCGCGGTCTCCACGTTCCTGTTCGGATTCCTGCCTCTGTGGGTGGCCATGATCGTGCTGGGAACCTTCCTTCGGGGGCCCAATTGGAACTTCTTCAGCCCCTATGAGTATTGGGACGTGCACAAGCTCGAGTTTTTGAACAACGTCAACCTCTCGGAATGGTTTTGGTTGTCGATTATGGGACAACAGTTGCCGGTGGCGCCGGCGGGTTCGACCGCTGCGTACCAGATATGGATGATTGTTGTGCGGGAGTGGCTGGGATTGCTTGCGACGCTGGCTTATCTATTCGCCTTACCACCGCTGATGGCGGTGACCGTTTTCCGTAAGTTCTTCACAAAAATGGGTTTTCTGCGATACATGGTGTTAGCAAATTTAATGCTGTTCATGATGTCTCTGCCGATCAAGATGGTTCTCCGCTGGGCGGTGAATCTAAAGTACATTGTGGCAATTCCGGAGTGGTTTTTTAATATCTAATTTGGTTCGTCCGACAGGTCGCTGATCTCTCGGTCGGATCGGGTTCACACAGGATGTCTGGTCAAGTTCAAACAGAGTGTCTGGCCGACGGTTGGCTGGAGTTTGGCTTCCCGAAGAACTGACCCGAAGGACGGTTCGGTACTATGCCGGCGACTGACGATTATCTTCGCAATCTGAAATTAATGCACCGCGTGTTCTGTGGCAGCGCTGTGTTGTTGCTGGGCACGACCTTGTGGATGATGTGGGCCGACTACGATGATGAGTGGCGGACCTATCAACGACAGGCGTTCACCTACCAAGCCGAGAGGCTGAAGGCTCGCGAAAACGCGGTCAGTGCCTCGCCGGATTACAAAGAAAAGGTGAGTGAACTTGCTCAGCGGATTCAGGCCGCCGATGTGGAACTGGTGAAGCAACACGT
>Ga0315293_10000898_pt1 | contig 28407 bp, 23 predicted proteins | sample YL17G13_20_MG_FD_203071 | JGI IMG/M metagenome (GOLD analysis project Ga0315293, IMG submission 203071) | Sediment microbial communities from Yellowstone Lake, YNP, Wyoming, USA - YL17G13_20 | ecosystem: Environmental > Aquatic > Freshwater > Lake > Sediment | place: USA: Wyoming | collected...
GGACTGTGCACCCTCACCGAGTACTACCACCACCTAATGCACATTCCTCGACGAACCGCCGGATGCGGACCCGCATGTCCGGTGGTGTGAGAGGGAGGATGGGCGACCCATCCTCCCTACTCGATTGAGCCGATTTCGGCTTGCCTGACACGGATGGGGGAGCGTGACTCATGACCGCCCCACATCCATGAATGCGGAACGCGGGTGGTGCGAGACTGCCTAGCCAGCCGGGCGGCAACATCCTTCGAGGGCTTGAAGGCCCCCACACCGTGCTGCCCATTGCCCGTACTGCGTGCGAGGCCGGCTCCGTAAGACAGTGCTCACGTCTCGGCGTGGGGGATCTCCGGCGAGGACTGAGCCGTTCCGGGTGCCCTGCTGGGCACAAGGAACGAGCCATTGCCTCAGATCCTGCCGAAACTCTGCAGAAGTTTGATGTAGCTGGCGCGTTCGAAGGCCGAAGGCGCGACGTGGCTCTGCAGGCTGAGGCGGCCGCGAATCGAGTCGACCGACTCCATCCCCAGTTCGTCCATGCGGGTACCCAGCGTGCGCACGATCTCTCCCAACTTGGCCGTGCCAGCTTTGAGCAGAACCGAGCAGACGTTGGCGATGCTCGCGCCGACGAGGATCGCCTTGAGAGCGTCGTCGGCGGAATGAACGCCGCCGGTCAGGGCCAGCGAGCAGTCGACCTGCCCGTGCAGGATGGCAATCCAGCGCAGCGGCAGCAGGATGTCCTCCGCCCGGCTGAGCGTGAGCACCGGGCGAATCTGCTGCGTGGCCACATCCACGTCCGGCTGATAGAAGCGGTTGAAGAGCACCAGCGCGTTCGCGCCCAGGCCGTCCAGCTGGCTCGCCACACTGGGAATGGCGCTGAAGAATGGGCTGAGCTTGACGGCGACAGGGATCTTGACCATCCGCTTCACCGCCCGCAGGACGTCGAAGTAGGTGGTCTCGATGTCCAACCCCATGAGCGTGTCGGTGGTCGGGATGAAGTAGATGTTCAGCTCGAGTCCGTCGGCCCCGGCCTCTTCCAGGCGCTTGGCGTAATCCAGCCAGCCGCCCTTGCTGGTCCCGTTCAAGCTGGCGATGATTGGAATGCCCACGCTTTCCTTGGCGCGGCGCACGTGTTCGACGTACTCGTCCGGGCCGCGCGGGTACTCCTGGCTCTGCGGGAAATGGACGATGGCATCGGCGATGCTGAGTGCGGCGCTGAACAGCCGGTCGGGGACTTCGCCCGTCTGGGCGGCCACCTGCTCTTGGAAGAGCGAGTAGAGCACGATCGCGCCCGCCCCGGCATCTTCCATCGCCTTGATCCCCGCCAGATCGCGAGAGAGGGGGGAGGCGGAGGGCACGATCGGGTTCTTGAGCTGTAGCCCCATGTACGACGTTCTCAGGTCAGCCACGTCTTACCTCCTGGGATGATGATGCCTGACGGCCGGGTCAATGACCGTGTTCGCGGACGGTTCCCTGGATGGCGGTCCTTCGCACCATCTTCGGCAAGATGGCGGTGGTCTCCATCCCGTCGTGTCACCATGCCGCCTGGCACAGGATTGCTGGCCCGGAACGTTCGCGGCGATCCTGGCTGAGGCGGACGCCCTGCGATCAGGCGGGCTGCAACGCCTGGTCCAGCGCCTCGGCCAGCCCGCGCGCGGCTTCGGCCAGGAGGGGCGCGGCATCGAAGACCGGCAGCCCGGTGCGATCCGCCTGGCGTACGCCGGGGTCAACGGGCAGGAAGCCGAGCACCGGAAGCCCCGGTGACTGATCGCGGATGAACGCCCGGTCGTCGTCGGACTGCACCTTGCTGCCGACGAGGAACAGGTGCGTGAGCTTGAGATCGCCGGCCAGGGCTTTGATCTGCGCCGCCGTGCCCAGGCTGCGCGCTGTCGGCTCTACGACGATCAACAGGGCATCGACAGCGTCGGCCGTGGCGCGGCCCAGGTGCTCGACCCCGGCGTACATGTCGAGCAGGACGACCTCATCGCGGCGCAGCAGGATGTGGGTGACCAGCGTGCGCAGGATGGTCGACTCGGGGCAGATGCACCCGGAGCCACCCATCTCGACCGCGCCGAGCTCGAGCAGCTTGATGCCGCGATGGGTTGCCGAGAATCGGTCGGGGATGTCGTCAACCCGCGGGTTGAGCTTGAAGTAGCCGCCAATCGTGCCGGGCTGGGCGCCGGTGCGCTCGTAGATCAGCTCCTCCATCTGCGCGATGGGCGTCAGCCCGCGCACCAGGTCTTCGGGGAATCCGAGCGCGCCGCCCAGGCACGGGGACGGATCGGCGTCGATGGCCAGCACTTTGAAGCCGCGCTCGGCGTAGGTGTAGGCCAGCAGGCTGGTCAGCGTGGTCTTGCCCACGCCGCCTTTGCCAGTGATGGCGATCTTCATCCGGGGGTTCTCCCGTTCTCCTGCGGGCTGTGGCCCCGCAGGACGGCTTCGGCACGCGGAGTTTCGATCACCGCCGTGAGGTTGATGCCCTGCTGGCAGCGTGCACCCTCCGCCACGGAGCCCCAGGCCCACAAGGTACTGCAGGCCAAGGCGCGCTCGTCGTTGCGGGCAGCGGCCTGCATCAGCTCCCCAATCGTAAGGTCCATCCCCGGGCCGATCATGGCCTCACAACCTCAACACGCGGTGCAGCGGCGCACGTCCTCGCCGGTTGCCGTCAAGATCAGGTGCGGGAGGGGACCCCGTGTGGCCACAATACCCCCGGACAAGAAGCTAAGGAAGTCGCTGGGACTTCCGTAGCCGCGTCCGTCAGGCCAGCAGTCCGCGCGAGCGGAGCAAGGGGCGCGGGTCGATCAGGTTGCGTTGCAGCCCGGCCTTCGACACGAGGCCGAAGGCGAGCGCCATCAACTGGGTAATGTACATCGCCGGTGTCCGTTCGGTGCCGGGCATCTGCGTCTGCCGGCCGTCCAGATTGGTGTGGCACAACGGGCAGGCGATCGCCACAACGTCGGCGCCGCGTGCCCGGGCATTTGCCAGGATCTCGCCGCTAAGGTCGAGAACAATGTCCGAGCGTGTGCCCGAAAGCGACGCGCCGCAGCACGAGACTTTGCGGTCCCATTCGACGGCCGTCGCCCCAAGCGCCTCGACCAGCCGGTCCATCGAGCGGGGATACTCCGCCTCCGCCGATCCGGTGACAGCCGGCGGCCGGGTGAGCAGGCAGCCGTAGTAGCAGGCAACCTTGAGGCCCTCCAGCGGCTTGCGGACGCGGGCCTTGATGACCTCGATCCCAACACGTTCCGTCAACAGGTCGAGGAGGGAGATGATGCTGACGCTGTCATCATAGGTCGCGCCCAACTCGTGCTCCAAGTGCTCCTTGAGCGCGGGATCGAGACGCAGGTCGCGGCTGGCTGCCCGGAAGCGGTTGTAGCATGCGGCGCATGGCAGCGTTACGTCTTGCAGGCCGGCCTGCTCGAGGAGGATCAGGCTGTAGAGCGGAAGCTTGGTCGCCAGATGGTGGTCGGTGCGGTGGGCGGGCGTGGAACCGCAGCAGATCCAGCCCTCCGGTTCCACCGGCGTCAGGCCGACCGCCTCCAGCACGGCGCGAGTCGACGTGTCGAACTCCTCCGCCAGCGAGTGGAGCGAGCAGCCGGGGTAGTACCCGATCTCCGTGGGCGGTCGCGCCGCCGGGGTCCCCGGCGCGCGCAGCTTGCGGCGCCGGACGAACTCCGGCACGAAGCGGATCTTCCCGTGCAGGATCATGTCGACCCCAAGGTCGATATCCTTGAGAGGCTTGCCCGTGCGCAGGTTCATCTCGCCCAAGAGACCAAGTTCGTACGACCGACCCAGGAGATCGACGTCGCGCAGGAAGACCTTGTTGAACAGTGCCACCTCGGGGACCCTGGGCTTGACGCCCTGGGCCAGAAGGTCGCTCACCAGGAAGTCCATCACCCGGGCAATGTCGATGCCTTGCGGACAGCGCGTGGTACATGTCTGGCAAGAGGCGCACAGCCAGGGTGACTTGCTGGCCTTGAGCTCTTCTTCCAGGCCGAGTTGGGCGGCGCGCATCACCTGGTTGGGCTCCAGGTCGAAGTACTCGGCCAGCGGGCAGCCGGACGTGCATTTGACGCACTGGTAGCACAGGTAGACGTTTTCGCCGGTTTCGCGCTGGATGCGTTCGGCCAGGTCGGTGCGCAAGCGGGTGTCCATGCGTCTAACCCTGTGCGGCCGGTTCGGCCGCGGAGGTCGGCATCACTTCAGGCCGAGGGAGAAGACCGGCGCCCTCGACGATCGTCCGGACGGCGTCCTCCCACTCGATGGCCATGATGTGCACGCCGGCCACACCTTCGATCTGGCGCATCTGCTGCACGAGCTCGATGGCGACCTGGATGCCCTCCCGGCGAAAGGCCTCGTTGCGTCCCTTCTTGTCTTCCTTGTCGATGCCGTCGGCGGCGGCGGTCATGCGGTCGACGAACTGGTTGGGCACATCGAGACCCGGGACTTCGTCGCGCATGTACTTGGCCATGCCGGGCGACTTGAGCGGCCCGATCCCGGCCAGGATGTACACCTGGTGGTGCAGATCGAGTTTGCGCACGCGCTCCATAAACTGGGCGAAGCGATCCACGTTGTAGATCAGCTGGGTCTGTACGAAGTCAGCGCCGGCCTTGACCTTCTTGCCCAGCCGCAGCGGGCGCCACTCGAACGGATCCCCGAACGGATTGGCCGCTGCGCCGACGAAGAACCGCGGCTCGATCCCTTTGATCTCATCCCCGCACTGGAAGCAACGGCGGTCGCGCAGCCCGGCGACCATCTGGATCAGCTGCACCGAGTCGAGATCGTGGACGTTCTTGGCCGTGGGGTGGTTTCCGAACGATTGGTGATCGCCGGTCAGGCACAGCACATTGCGCATGCCCAGGGCGTAGGCCCCCAGGAGATCGGACTGCATCGCCAGGCGGTTGCGGTCGCGGCAGGTCATCTGGATGACCGGTTCGATGCCTTCATGTACCGCCAGCGTGCCGGCCCCGATGCTCGACATGCGCACGATGGCGGTCTGGTTGTCGGTGATATTGGCGGCGTCACACACACCGCGCAGCAGGCGGGCCTTCTTGCGGATGACCTCCGGGTCGGCGTTCTGGGGCGGCCCGAGCTCGGCCGTGACGGCGAAGTGGCCGGCGCGCAGGACGCGCTCCAGCCGGGAGCCGGACTTGAATCCGTTCGTGCTTGCAGCAGGCGATTGGCTCATGGCGTCGCTCCGTCACTCGGCGGCTTCGGCCGCCAGGCGCAGGTCCTCGCGTGTGATGCGCCGCGGGCCGCCATCGCGGCTGGCGGACCAGTCCTTCGGCGGCTGGATCTCGAGCATCAGGTGCAGCCGGTTCTGGGCACTCAGCCGGTCGTAAATCAATTGCCAGGCGCAGGGAGTCTCTTTGCCGATCTCACACATGCCATCCTGGGAGCCGCCGCATGGCCCGTTCAGCAGCTGCTTGGCGCAGCGGGCAATCGGGCAAATGCCGCCGGTGAGACCCAGAATGCACGAGCCGCAGGCGGCGCAACGCTCCTCCCAGACGCCCTGCTCGCTTGGGATGCCGAGGAAGCTCGTGTTGAGGCCTGGGACGACGACTTTCTCCGGGTAGCGCTCGGCCAGCGCCTGAACGCCGATGCCGCAGCCGATGGACAGGACGACATCGGCCTGGCGGATCGAGTCGGCCAGCGGGTCGATGTACTCCCACTCGCACTGGCGCTGCACGGTCACGTGGGTGACATCCTTGGGCGCGCCGTCAATTCGGGTCGTCATGCGCAGGCTGGAGGCCAGGATGCCCGCCTCCTTTTCGCCTCCGGCGAAGCATACGGTGACACACGTCCCGCACCCGACGACCAGCACCGTTTGCGCGTCCGCCAGCAGTCCTTTGATTTCCTCCAAAGGCTTCTGTTCGGCAACAATCATGACGTCTGCTCCTCGCGGGCCGGGGCCGGCGCCGCCCGCCGAAGCGGGCTCGGGCCGAGTGCCCGCACATCGTCTGTGATCTGGGTCGCCTCCTCGGCGAATCGGTGTCCCATGGCCGAGGAGAGATTCACCATGCGCAAGCGGCGCCCGTCGACGCCGATCTGCGTCAGCAGCTTCTGTGTGTATTCGACTCGCCGACGGGCGTTGACATTACCCTCCAGGTAATGACAGTCGCCCTCCAGTCAACCTGCGACCAGCGCTCCGTCGATGCCGTCCTCGAACGCCCGGAGCAGGTGCAGAACGTCGACCCGACCGGTACAGGGTACCTCGACGATCTTCACCGACGGTGGGTACTGCAGTCGAAGGCTGCCGGCCAGGTCGGCGGCGTTGTAGGCGCAGTGGGTGCAGCATAAGGCGACGATCTGAGGCTGGAAGTCAGACACGGGGAGCCTCCGCAGGCGCCACCAGCGCCTCCAATTTGACCATGAGCTGGTCATCCCGGTAATGTGCTAATTGGATGGCTTTGGCCGGACATTCGGCCACGCAGGTGCCGCAGCCGCGACAGGTTGTGGGCTCGATCGTCGCCGCACCCATGACCCCGCCCACGCCGACCAGAGACGATGAGACCTGGGGCACGCCGAACGGGCAAATCCGGACGCAGGTCAGGCAGCCGACACACAGGCTGGGGTCGACCTGGGCCACGGCGCCGCCGGCGTCTAGGCTGGGACGGCTCAGCACCCGTGCGGCGCGGGCGGCGGCCGCCTTGGCCTGCACGAGCGACTCGTCCAGCAGCTTGGGGTAGTGCGCCATCCCGGCCATGAACAGGCCTTCGGTGCCGAAGTCCACCGGGCGCAATTTGACATGCGCTTCGAGGAAGAACCCATCGGCGTCCAACGGGACCTTCAGCTTCGTCGCCAGAGCGTGCGCGCCCTCCGCCGGGATCACCGGGTTGGAAAGCACGAGAAGATCCGGCTCCAGCAGCAACGCTGTACCCAGCCCAGGATCGACCAGCCTGATCTGCAGCCGGTCGCCGGACTCCGAGACTTCAGGCCGAGCGTCGGGCTCATAGCGGATGAACACCACACCGGCCCGGCGGGCGTCGGTGTACAAGCGCTCCTTGAACCCGTAGGTGCGCACGTCGCGATACAGGATCGTCACCTGAGCCTGGGGGTCAAGTCGCTTGAGCGTCAGGGCATTCTTCAGAGCCGTCGAGCAGCAGATGCGGGCGCAGGTCTTCTCGGCCGGGCCGACACACAGGATCATGGCGACATGCCGCGGCAGCTGTCCACGAAGCCCGGACAGTGCGGCGGCCACGCGCGCGTCCATTGGTGGCGCGCATCTCGACGCTTGCGCCAGGAGCACCTCGAATTCGGCGCCGGTGATCACCGCCGGATGGGCGCCGCACAGGTACTCGTCGCCGCGATACTCGCGGCCGCCGGTGGTTACCAGCGTGACACCGTGGCGGATCTCGGTGTGCTGGCCATCTGGGCCTCGCAGCGTCGAGGTGAAATTGCCAACGAAGCCGGTGCTGGCTTCGAGCTCGTGTTCCAGATGTACACGGATGCGCGGTTGCCGGCCGACCTCGGCCAGCAGCCCATCTAGGCAGTCTCGAGGGTCCTGTCCGCCGACGGAGGTACACACGTGGAGGAGATGGCCTCCCAGCTGTGCCTGGCGTTCGACCAGGTCGACGTCGAACCCGCCGCGAGCCAGCGACAGGGCGGCAGTCATGCCGGCCGCTCCGCCTCCGAGGACGAGGGCTGACGGCTGGACCGGCACGGGACTGGTGGTCAACGGCTCGAGACGGGAGACTCTCGCCACGGCCATGCGGACGAGATCTTTGGCCTTCTCCGTGGCGGCTGGACGGTCGTGCGAGTGCACCCACGAGCAGTGGTTGCGGATATTGGCCATGTCGAACAACGCCGGGTTCAGTCCGGCGGCGCGCAGGCTGTCCTCGAACAGCGGCGCGTGGGTGCGCGGGGTGCACGACGACACCACCACCCGGTTGAGGCCGTACTCCTCAATGCGCTCCGTGATGCGGGCGATGCTGTCTTGCGAGCAGGTGTACAGGTTGTGTTCAGTGTGCACGACGTTGGGGAGCGCGCTGGCATACTCGGTCACCGAAGGCACATCGACGAAGCCGCCGATGTTCGAGCCGCAGTGGCAGACAAACACGCCGACGCGCGGCGCCTCGCCGCTGATGTCGCGCTCGGCGGGGAATTCCGGAACGCGCGCCAACTGGTGGCGGGCCGGAGCCAGGAGTGCCGCAGCATCCGCCGCCGCGGCGCTGGCCTCGACCACCGTCTCGGGTATGTCTTTCGGCTCTCGGAACGGGCCGGCGGCGTAGATCCCCGGCCGCGACGTCTGCACGGGATCGAACAGGGCCGTGTGGCAGAAGCCGTACTCGTCGAGCTCGACCCCCAGATCGCCTGCCAGCCGCCGCACGGCGGGGCTCATCTCCATCCCGACCGACAGGACCACCAGATCGAAGGCTTCTTCAATCACCCCCGGCTCATCCATCCCCGGCGCGTAGCGCACGATCAGGTTGCCGTCGGAGGGATCCTCATGCAGGGCGGAGATGCGGCAGCGGGTGTAGGCAATGCCGTAGGTCTCGCGCGCCCGCTGATAGTAGGCCGCGTAACCCTTGCTGAAGGCGCGCATGTCCATCATGAAGACGTGGGCCTGCACCTGCGGGTCGTGCTCGCGCGCCATGACCGCTTCCTTGGTGGCGTACATGCAGCACACCGCCGAGCAGTAGTCGTGACTCTGGTCGCGCGAACCGACGCACTGCAGGAAAGCGATCCGCCGGGCCGGCTGCCCGTCTGATGGACGCACCACATGTCCGGCGGTCGGCCCGGAGGCAGAGAGCAGGCGCTCGAACTGCAGCGCCGTCACGACGTTCGGGAAGCGGCCCAGGCCGTACTCCTGGGACAACTCGGCGCGGTAGACCTCATAGCCCGGCGCCAGCACGACCGCGCCGACGTGGACCTCCTCCAACCGCTCGACCATATCGTGGTCGATGGCGTTCGTGCCGCAGGCGTAGACGCACGACAGGCACTCGGAGCAGCGGGCGCAGGCCAGGCATCGCGCCGCCTCGGCCTGGGCCAGCTCGTCGGTGTAGCCGCACTCGACCTCGGCAAAGCCGGCACGGCGCTCTTCGACCGGGAGCTCCGGCACCGGCAAACGCCCGCCCTGGCGGGCACGTGTCTCATCCGCTCGGGCGTGTGCCTCGGCCTCGCTGAACTTCACCACCGGCAGCTCTGGCTTGGGTTTGCGCTCGAGCGCCTCACCCTGCAGGTAACGCTGGATGCTCTCCGCCGCGCGGTGGCCGGAGGCCACCGCCTCGATGACGAACGCCGTCCCGGAGACGCTGTCTCCGGCGGCGAACACGCCCGGGCGTGTGGCGGCCATTGTGCTCGGGTTGACGGCGATCGTCCGCTGCCGGGTGACCCCCACGCCAGCATCGTCGGGGATGAACGCCAGGCCGGCGCGCTGCCCGACGGAGAAGATCACCGTGTCGGCCTCGAGCACGTGCTCGGAGCCCGGCTCCGTCTCGACGGACAGGCGTCCTTCATGGTCGAAGGCGAAGGAGCTCACCCGGCGGCACTCAACCCCGGCGACCTTCCCATCGCCATCCGGGACGACACGCACGAACGTGCGGTCGGCGTGAATGGTGACCCCCTCGGCCTCGGCGGCCAGCGCCTCCTGGGGGTGGCATAGCATCTTGGCCCGCGGCTCGAGGCATGCCAGGTGTACCTCGGCTCCAAGCCGAACGGCGCTGCGAGCCACGTCGATGGCGACGTTCCCGCCGCCGAGCACCAGCACCTTGCGGCCGAGGACCGGCGGCCGTTCGAGGCGGACGTCGCGCAGGAAGTGCGTGTTGATCAGCACGCCGTCGAGATCCGCCCCCGGGATGGGCAGGCGCACGCCCTCGTGGGCGCCGACGGCGATCAGCACGGAGGTGAATCCCTCGGCGAACACATGGTCCAGGTCGTCGACGCGGGTATTCAGCCGCAGCTCGACGCCCAGGTCGAGGATGTCGGCGACCTCGCGTTCGATGATCTCCGCCGGCAGGCGGTACTCGGGGACGCCGACACGCAGCATGCCGCCGGCCACCGGCAGCGCCTCGAAGATGGTTACGCCGTAGCCCAGGCGGGCCAGGTCCTGCGCTGCCGTCAGGCCGCACGGGCCGGCACCGATGATCGCCACTCGCTCCGGGCGGCTCCGCAGGACCGGGGCGACCGGCTGCCGCGCCTGGCTGTAGACCTTGTCCGTCACGAAGCGCTTGAGCGAGTGGATGTTGACCGGCTCGTCCACCAGGCGGCGATTACAGGCATCCTCGCAGCGGTGATTGCATATCCGCCCGCAGATTCCAGGGAACGGATTGTCTTCCTTGATCACCCGCAGCGCGTCTGCGTAGCGTCCCTCGCGGATCAGGGCGATGTAGCCCTGGGCACGCTGGCCAGCAGGACACGCGTCTCGGCACGGCGAAACGCCGAGCTTCTCGATGGCATACGCGTTCGGTACGGCCTGAGGGTAGAGTTTGAACGCCGCCCGACGCTGGGACAGCCCCTCGTTGAACGGATCGGGCAGGACCACGGGGCAGACGCCGGCGCAGTCGCCGCAACCGACGCACTTGGTCGTGTCGACGTAGCGCGGTTTCCGCCGTAAGGTGACGGTGAAATCCCCGGCCCGGCCATCGACGCGCACGACCTCGGTATCGACGTGCAAGTCGATATTCAGATGCCGGCCGGTTTCCACCAACTTGGGGCTGATCGTGCACATGGCGCAGTCGTTGGTCGGGAAGGTCTTGTCGAGCTGGGCCATGTGTCCGCCGATGGCGGACTTGGTCTCGACCAGATGGACGCGGTAGCCCTGGTCGGCCAGGTCTAGGCTGGCCTGCATCCCGGCGATGCCGCCGCCGACGACCAGCACGGCGCCAACCGGAGCCTGGAGGGCTTCGGGGATGGCTTGGCCGAGCTCCCGAGACGATGCTGCCTGGGCGCCCACACCGACTCCCTGAGGAGGCCAAATGGAGTGCGACGCGGCACGGTCGCCGCCATCGCCGATGCCTCACCGCATTCCCAATGATAGGTTTGGGGCCGGAGGAAGCCCTAGTGCCGGATGTCATCCACGGAGGGGAGTATCTTCATCTATAAGAGCGGAAATCAACGATTCACAACCCGAATTCCGGCACGGACGGTGCCGGGCTGAATTCCCGGACCGGGGAAGGATCCAAGCATTGGGGGAACACCCGGGCGAGCGGGCGCGGCGGATCAAGCGGAGCGGTCGGCGGGCTGAACGGCAGCCGGGCTTCAGCCAGCGGGCGGGGGAGTCGCTGCGGGCGCCCTTCTGAGCGGGTTGGGTCCAAGCCTTGAGGCCTGTTCGGTCATCGACCTGGCGATCTCGGCGAAGGTGGCGCCCATGCCACCGGAGAGGAAATGCATCTCCAGGCGCTCCGGCTCCAGGCCGATCGTCTTCAGGATCGCCTTGGCTCGTTCGACCCGCGCCCGACCGCGCTCATTGCCCCGCACATGGTGGCAATTCCCGAGGCTGCAGGCGACGACGTAGACCGCGTCCGCACCGTCCTCGAAGGCGTCGAGCACGTATTGGACGTCGACTTTGCCGGTGCAGGGCAGGCGGACCAGCTTGACGTTGGCCGGGTACTCCTCGCGCAGAGCCCCGGCCGTGTCGGCCGCCATGTATCCGCAGTAGCTGCATGAGATGGCCGTGATCTCCGGCACGAACCCGGACGGGCCGCTCATGGGAGGCGCCTCGCGTGGAGCGAGATCGCTCCCTGCGGACATGCGGTGACGCAGTTGCCGCAGCCGTCGCACGACCACGGGTCGATGAGCAGCAGGTGATCGCTGCTGACCCACATCAAGCCGCCCGAGGAACACACCTTCAGGCACGCCCGGCAGCATTCCCCTCGGCAGCAATCGCAGGTCAGATCGTCGATGACGGCCACGAAGTCCGTCTGAAGACTCAACACGTCGGGCTCCTCAGTCTCCGGCGGGCAGGGGCAAGGGCACCCGCCAGCCCCCGACAGCGACCCGGATTTCGGCGTCGGTGTAGTGCTTGAGTTGGATGGCCCGTGCCGGGCACTCGGCCGTGCAGGTGCCGCAGCCCTGGCAGCGAGCCGGGTCGATCCACGCCGCTCCGCCCAGGCCGCCGACACCGTGCAGATCGATGCGGATCTGCGGGATATGGAAGGGGCATGTCCGGGCGCAGGTAAGGCAGCCGACGCACTTGTCCGGATCGATCTCGGCCACCACGCCGCCCAGCTCCAGCGCCGGCCGGCTGAGGATGGTCAGCGCACGGCCGGCGCAGGCCAGCGCGTGGGTGATGGATTCCTCGATGAACTTGGGGTAGTGGGCCATGCCGGCCAGCAGCATGCCGTCATCGGCGAACTCCATCGGCCGCATCTTGAGATGGGCTTCGAGGAAGAAGCCTTCGGGCGAGAGCGGCACGTTGAGCAGCTCGGCCAGGCGGCGGGTCTCGGGTGCCGGCACGATCGCCGTGCTCAGGGCCAGCAAGTCGGGCTCGAAGACCAGTGTCCGCCCGAATACGTGCTCCTGAATGCGGACGACCAGAGTCTGCTGGGCGCCGCGCCGTTCGAGGCGCACATCAGGCGGGGCGGCGTCGGTATAGAGGACGAAGACCACACCATGGCGCCGAGCCTCCAGGTAGAACTTCTCGCGGAAGCCGTAGGTGATGACATTCTTGTACAGAACCACGACCTGACAGCCGGGGTTGAGCATCTTGATGCGCAAGGCGTTCTTCAGCGTGTTGGTGCAGCAGATGCGCGAGCAGTATTCGAGCTTGCCGTCCTCGGTCACGCACTGGATCATCACCACCGAGCGCAGTCTGCCGGCGCGCTCCGGGTGGTGGGCCAGGATCTCCTCCAGCTCCGATTGGCGCACAATGCGCGGGTCCTGACCGAGCAGATACTGCCCCCCGGCCGCCTCGACCCCGCCGGTGGCGGTGATCACCACGCTGTGCTGGACGGCCGTCTCGCGCACGGTGCCATTGCTCAGGCGGGTGGCGATCGTGGCCCGGAAGTCGCCCACGCTGCCTGAGTGCCGGGTGACCTGGCTGTTGAGGAACAGCTGGATGCGCTCGTGTCCGACCACGCGGTTGACCAGGTCGCGCAGCAGCCGCTGTGGGTTATCGCCCTCGGCGACGTAGTAGACGTGGTGCAGGTTCCCGCCCAGCTCGCGGGTCTTCTCGACCAGGCGGACCTGGAAGCCGGCGTCGGCGATCACCAGCGCGGCGCTCATGCCGGACACGCCGCCGCCGATCACCAGCGCGGCGCGGTGCGGCGTGCGGACCTCCTTGTGAATCGGTTCCGACAGGCCGACGCGCGCGACCGCCACACGCAGAAGCTCGGCGGCCTTGCGCGTCGCCCCGGCCGGATCGCTGGCATGCACCCAAGCACATTGCTCCCGCAGGTTCACGGTTTCGACCAGGTAGGGGTTGATCCCGGCCTCCGCAGCGAGGCGCTGGAACAATGGCTCATGCGTGCGCGGCGTGCAGGCACCGATCACCATGCGGGCCGACCGGCTGTCTTGAAGCAGGGCAGCCAGTTGGGTCCGGCCCTCGGCGGTGCAGACAGCCGGGATCGTGGATACAGCCTGCACGCTGGGCAGCCCGCGCACGTAGCGGGCGACAGACTTCAGCTCGACCGAATCCGAGATCTCGCCGGCACAGCCGCACAGCACGACGTCGACCCCTTCCGTGCCGGCCGGGCATTCCGGCCCGGGTTCGTCGCGCCGCAGGTAGGGCTGGGAGCGAGAGAAGGTGAGCTCCCCGAGTTGGTCGGGCATGATGCGCATAGCTTCGGCGGCGGCGCCCGAGGCGTCCAGGATGGTCTCGGCGATCTCCTTGGGGGAAGCGAACGCGCCGCAGACGAACACGCCCGGCCGGGAGGTGGCCAGCGGCGAAAACTTGTCGGTCGTGCAGAAGCCGTATTCGTTGAGCTCGATGCCCAGGAGTCCGGCGACGGCGATGGCTTCCGCCGGTGGACGGATACCGACCGCCAGCACCAGCAGGTCGAAGCGCTCCTCGCGCACCGGTCCCTGCCCGGGGGACGACTCGTCATGCTCGCGGCCGGACGGGTAGCGCAGGATGATCTCGCCGGTGACCGGATCCTCATCGACGGCTGAGATGCGCGCCCGGGTGTAGCGGACCCCGTGGTCCTGGCGAGCCTGGAGGTAGTAGTGGTTGTACTCCTTGTTGAAGGCGCGCTCGTCCATGGTGAAGATGTGACACTCGGCGCCCGGGATCCGCTGCTTGGCCAGCACAGCTTCCTTGGTGGCATACATGCAGCAGATCGAGGAGCAGTACGGGTTGCGCTGATCGCGCGAGCCCACACACTGCAGCCAGGCGATGCGCTTGGGGACCACGCCGTCGGAGCGCCGCCGGACCACGCCTTCGGTGGGGCCGGAGCGCGAGGCCAGCCTCTCGTACTGCATGGACGTGATCACGTTGGGGAACCGACCGTACCCGAGCTCGGGCATCAACCCGGCATCGAACGGCTGGAAGCCCATGGCCAGGATGATCGCCCCGACCGGCAGGCTGAAGCGATGCGGCGCGGCCTGAAGGTCAACGGCGTTCGTGGGGCAGACGTCCACGCAGCGGTGACATGTGTCGCAGCTCGGCGCCTTCTCGGTCAGGTAGAACGCGTCGGGCACGGAACGCGGCGCCGATTTGTCGATCACCTTGCGCACGCTCATCCCGAGCTGGAACCCCGAGGGGCGCGTTTCGGGGCACACCTCGGCGCAGCGGCCGCAGCTGGTGCACAGCGACGCCTTGACGTACTCCGGGTCGGCTTCCAGTTGGACGGTGAAGGCCCCCGCCTCGCCCTCGCAGGACAGCAGGCGGGTGGATGTCATCACGGTCAAGTTGGGGTGCCGGTTCTCGTCCAGGAATCCCGGGCTGATGGTCGGACGGGTACAGCCGAAACCGTGATCCGAGGTGCCGCGGCACAGCACGCAGTCATGCGTCGGGAACATGAATCCCAACTGCGCCACTCGCCCGCCCAGTGCCGGGCTGGTCTCCAAGAGGTAGGCATGGATGCCGGCTTCGGCCAGGTCAAGGGCAGCGCGCATGCCGCCCACGCCGCCGCCGATGACCAACGCGCCGCGTGCCGAATTGGCTGACAACGAAGTTCCTGGAGTGGTCGGAGCGATCACCGCATCGCACCCGCAGCAAGAACCGGCGTCGCGGCTGCGGCCCGGTCCGTAAGATAGGTAATCCGTGTATTCGTATCTAGTATGGCGGACCTAGGGACACCGGCCAGTGCTGTTCGTCACAAGGCCCGGGGGACTATCTTCGTCCTGCATCGGCGCGGCAGCGTGCGGCGGTTCACCTCGGCGCGAGGGGCTCCCGGACGGATTACGCCGGCCTCCATCGGGCGGGCCGCGATATCCTCATGCGACTCAATACTCTTCCGCGGTGCTGCGCAGGCGCAGGATCATGTGGGCGACGTCGCGCAGATCGCCGTCGGGCAGCATCCAGTAGTCGGTGTAGATGCACACCTGCTCGAAGCCAAGATTCTGGAAGGCCTTGATGTCGCTGGCCCGATCGGTCGGGCTGACAACCTCGATGCTGTACAGGCTGCGCCGCTTGGCCAGATCAATCAGCGCCTGAATCATGCGTGTCGCCAGGCCGCGGCGACGGAAGTCCTTGGCCAGGAAGATGCGCATCTCGGCGCGATGACGGGCGGGGCCTTCGTTGAAATGCAGCGTGGCATCCCCCACCATCCGGTCGCCGACCATGGCCACAAGCGGGAAGACCCGGTCGTAGTCGAGCCTTTCCACCCAGGAGGCCACCATCTCCGAGTTGGTGACGTCGTGGCGCAAATAGCGGCGCTCTTCTGGCGAGACCGGCGTGAACAGGTCGATCAGGGCCTGGCGGTCGTCCGTGGTCAGCGGCCTGAGGAGCACCCGGGCGCCATCTCTCAACGTGATCAACTGACGATATGTGAGTTCTTGCTGCGTAACCATCTCTGCAGCTCCTCATCTGGGGCCGGCGCGAGCGGGCGGACCGCCCGCGCCGGCGTGGACTCCGCGTATGCGGCAGCGCCCTCAATCGGGCTGCTGCAGCAGGTACTCGTACGCCGCCAGCGCGGCCTTGGCGCCTTCGCCGACCGAGATCAGCACCTGCTCTGAGATCACGTCGGTGACGTCTCCGGCGGCAAAGACGCCCTGGGCCGAGGTCCGGTTTCGGGCGTCGACCTTGATGTGCTTGCCGGCATCCAGCTCCAGCAAGGCGCCGACGATCTCGGACTGCGGCAACAGATCGACCTCGACGAAGAAGGCGTCGGCCTCCAGCTCGCGCGTCTGCCCGTCCTTGGCGATGACGATCCGGCGCGCGTACTCGTCGCCCTTGACGGCCTGAACCTTGTAGCCTTCGAGCACCTCGACGTTCTTCGACGCCCGGACCCGGCGGCCCATGGGTGTGTCGAGCTCGCCGTGGGTCGGGGCCACGAGCGTCACCTTGCCGGCGATGCGGGCCAGTTCCGCGGTAGAGCGCAGGGCCAGTGCCCCGTCGCCGATGACCGCTGTCTGGCGCTCGATGAACAGCGGCGCGTACGACACGGCGCTGTAGCACAGGCCGCGCATCATGAATTCCTGTTCGCCCGGCACCTGCAGCCGCTGGCCGAGGGCACCGGTGGCAACGATCAGCGCCCGCGCTTCGTAGGTCTGGCCGCCGCGCGTCTCGACCTGGAAGCCCTTCGCCAGTTTGGTGACCTTGACCGCCTTGTCGAGCACGCGGGCGAACTCAAGGTACTCGATCTCATTGGCGAAGCGGCTGACGACCTCCTCGCCGGTGATGACCAGGTGCTTCTCGACGAACGGAAGCTGCAGGCGGTAGTTGGTCTTCCCCCCGAGATCGCGGGTGATGAGCAGCACGTCCAGGCGCTTGCGCAGCGCATAGATGGTGGCCGTCAGGCCAGCCGGCCCACCGCCCAGGATGATCAAGTCATGCATGGTGGTCTCCTTCTCCGCCCGGCTAGGTCGGGGGCGCGGCGATGAACCCGTCGTCCATCATGGTCTTGGTGAGCCGGCGTGAACGGCCGATGATCTCCTCGGCGTTCTTCAGCTCCTCTTCGTAGGTCATCTTCTTGCGCGCCACACCCTCCTCGATGGCCTTCATGGCCACCGCGGCCGCTTCGCGCGGGAAGACCTCCCACTCGTCCATGTTGGGCAGGATGTAATCCGGACGCAGGCCCTTTTCCTCCGCCATGCCGGCCAGTGCCAGCGCGGCGGCGATGCACATCGGGTCGGTGATCGTCGTGGCGCGCACATCGAGCGTGCCGCGGAAGATGCCTGGGAACCCGCACGAGTTGTTGACCTGGTTGGGGAAGTCCGAACGGCCGGTGGCGACGACCGCCGCTCCGGCGGCCTGCGCCTCCCACGGCCACATCTCCGGCACCGGGTTGGCGCAGCAGAAGACGATCGGGTCGGGCGCCATGCCGCGCACCCAGTCCTCCAGGATGACGTCCGGGCCTGACTTGGACAGGGCGATGAGCACCTCGGCGCCCTGCATCGCCTCGGCGATCCCGCCCTGGCGGTTCTCGCCGTTCGTGATCTGGCACATCTTCCACTTGTCAACGTACTCGGCCTTGCGCATCTCGAGATCCGTGCGGCCCTTGTGCAGGATGCCTTTGCTGTCCACGACCATGCACTTGGCCGGGTCGGCGCCATGGGAGAAGATCAGGCGGGCGCAGGCGACGTTGGAGGCCCCCGAGCCGACGAACGTGATCCGGGTGTCGCCGATCTTGCGGCCGGTGAGCTTCAGGGCGTTGATCAATCCCGCCAACGTGACGGTAGCGGTTCCCTGCTGGTCGTCGTGCCAGATCGGGATTTCCGCCCTGGCCCGCAGGGTATCCAGAATGCGGAAGCACTTGGGATTCGAGATGTCCTCCAGGTTGACCCCGCCGAAGCCCGGCTGAATGAGCATCACCGTCTCGATGATCTTGTCGGGGTCCTTGGTGTCGAGCATGATCGGCCAGGCATCGACGCCGCCCAGGTACTTGTACAGCAGCGCCTTGCCCTCCATCACGGGCAGCCCGGCCTCGGGGCCGATATCGCCCAGGCCGAGGACCCGCGTGCCGTCCGACACGACGGCCACGGTGTTCCACTTGCTGGTGTGTTCATAGGCCAGCTCGACGTCTTCGGCGATCGCCCGGCAGGACGCCGCCACGCCGGGGGTATACCAGATGGCGAAGTCGTTGAAATCGCGCACGCAGCACTTCAGCGCGATCTCGACCTTGCCGCGGTAGAACGGATGCATCACCATCGCATCCGCCGAGGGCTTCTTGGCCTTGGCCAGGAGCGCCTCGACATCGATAGGTGGGACAGGCTTCGGCATAGGGTTGCTCCTTGACGGACGGCCGGGCCATCCGTCGATCTGCAGCGGCTTTCCCCTCACCGCAGCTACAGGCGCAGGTACGAGTCAGTATAGATGACCTTGTTCAGCAACACCTGCACGGACTTCCACACTTCCGCCTGACTCGGGTCCGAATGGTCCACGTCCTCGTGCTGCAGCTCGCCGGTTGCGGCGACGGCTTCGAACAGCTTGAGGTACAGCGCCCCCAGCGGCGTGCGGGCGTCGCGTGCTTCGACGATGTGGATCACCTCCATCAGATCCTTGTCTAGCGGATCGAGGATGGCGGCGTCGAGGCCGGCGCCCATCAGCATCACCATGTACACCCGGTTCAGCAGCGGACGCATCTCGGCCGGCACCTGGTTGGAGACATTGGACAGGCCGACCACGGTCATCGGCGGCGGATCCATCACCATCTTAACCATGCGCACAGTTTCAATCGCATGTGGAACGTACTCCTGGCAGCCGGAAACCGTCAGGATCAGCGGATCGATGAGCAGGTTGGCCATCGGCAGGCCGACTTCCTCGGCGCGCGGGATGAGCTTCTCCATGGCGATCCCGACGCGGGCGTCGGCGCTCACCGGGATACCGCTCTTCTCCATGCATAGGGCGATCAGCTTGGAGCCGTACTTGGCGGCCAGCGGCGGGACATTCGCCAGGCGTTCCTCTTCGGCCGAAGTGGAGTTGATGATGGCGTTTGAGCCGACCTTCTTGAGTCCGGCTTCGATCGCCGCCAGGTTGGTGGTGTCGAACGACAGCGTCATGCCCGGCACCGCCTCCTGCATGACGTCCACCAGCCAGTCGACCACCTCGACCCCTGCCTTCTTCTGCGGGCCGATGTTCAGGTCCAGCACGTTGGCTCCGGCGGCCTGCTGCTTGCGCGCCAGATCGACGAAGAAGGCACCGTCCCGCGCGGCCAGCGCCTCCTTCACGCGGGGCGAGATGATGTGGATGTTCTCCCCGATCTTGTACATGGTCCCCTCCTTGGGGTCAGGATTGGCTCGTGAGTCGGTCGGTCATGGCTTCCACGGCCTTGCAGGCCGGCGAGTCCCCGTCGAGGTGCAGCAAAGGCAGCCCCTGGGCGTCGAGCTGGTTGACGCGCGGATCGGCCGGGATGACGGCCGCCACCTCCAGGTGCGTGGCGTCGATTGCCGCCCGCAGTTCGGGCGTCAGCGCACCGTCCACCCGGTTCACGATCAGCATCGCCTTGTGAACGTTGACCTCGATGTCCTTCGACATCTCGGCGATGCTGGCCGCAGTCCGCAGCCCTCGCAGGCTGGGGTCGGACACGATCAGCAGCAGGTCGACGTCCTTGGTCGTGCGCCGGGCGATGTGCTCCATCCCGGCCTCGTTGTCGATGATGACATACTCATAGCTGCGCCCCAGGTCGTCGATGATCACCCGAAGAAGGTGGTTCACGGCGCAGTAGCAGCCGCGGCCCTCTGGGCGGCCCATGGCCAGCAGGTCCACCTGGTCGCCTTCTTCCAGCGCCATGCGGATCTCGCGTGTCAGGTGGTCATGCCGGCTGATGGAGACACCGAGCTGGCCGGCTTGGGCCGTGTCGAGCATCTCCTCACGGATCTCGCCCGCGGTGGCGGGCATCGGCAGCCCAAGGGCCATATGCAGGTTGGTCGCCGGATCGGCGTCGATGGCCAGCACCGGCTGTGATGTATGGCGCGTCAGGGCACGGATCAGCAGCGCCGCCACCGTGGTCTTGCCCGTGCCGCCCTTCCCGGCCAATGCAATCGTGATCGTCATACCGTTACTCCCATCCGCTTCAAGACTCGCCGAGCCCTCAAGGTCACCCATTTGCTGGGCTTGCCCTTGGCCTCGACGTCACACCACAGCTTACCTTTGTAGGAATACCGCATTGTCCAGCGGCCATCCGCACCGCGCACGCGGAGCAGGTCGTCAGCCGCACGTCGCAGCCGCGGGTCGTGCCCGTGCCCCAGGGCGGTCAGCACCTCGAGGTTGCGCAGCACGTCCTGGACGTAGCCCATCGGATAGCCGAACTGGAACCAGCTCCGGCTTGGAGGTCCGCCCGTAGGCGTGGGGTAGTCGGCGGTGGCCGGATCGCGCGAGAGCAGGAAGGCTGATCCCGCCTCGATCGCCTTCTTCACTGCGGTTGTCCGACGGCGGGGAGGGATGCGACTCAAGGCGTCCAGGGCCGGGATGGCGCCCCAGGCGCAGGCGCGCTGGCTGTTTGCTGCACACAGGAACCCTGGACCGGAGTTGCCCGTGCGGTAGTAGCGGGCCACCTCGACTTCACCCTTGGATGGGCGTTTGGCGCCGGGGTCAGCCGGTCGGATTCCTTCTCCGGTGATGCTGCGTGCCAGCCAGTCGAGCGCCGTCTGCAGCCGCGGGTCATCCCCGAAGCCCAGCTCGAGCAGCGAGGCGCACAGGTTGCCGGCCAGGCAGTGCAGCATGCCTGCGGGTGTGCCGTTGTAGGAGAGTCCGCCATAGGGCGCGCGGGCGCGGCTGTGTTCGAGGAGGTAGTCTGCCCCGCGCCGGACTCGCCGGTCATGGCCGTCGGCCCCTAGCTGTCCGAGAAAGATCATTGACCAGACCGTGCTGCGATACTTCGGGCCGTACCCCGGGCCGGGTTTCGCCCACCAGCCCTCGGGCTGCTGCGCCTCGAGGATCTCGCGCACGGGTGAGGTGCGCAGCGCAGCCCGGCGAGCGGACAGGACGTCGGGATCATCGGCCGGTGCTCCCAGCAGATCGCGCAGCGCGAAGGCGCGCAGCCCTGGATCTCGCTCCTCCAGCAGCCAATCCAGCACCGCGTCGGCCGAGGGTCTCATGCCACCGCCTCCCCATACATCGGGTCGGGTGCGAGTTCGGCCGGGAACCGTGTGCGCAGCGAACGGCGCGCGGCGAAGCACAGGTGACAGGCGTCGGCGTACCCGTCGGCGTGCGGGACATCGTAGCGGCGCACGAGCTCCGCGGGTCCTCCGCGCACCAGCGGGCCGACAACCGGATGCTCCTTCGGCCGGTAGGATTGGACGATCTCGCTCAACGGGCGCTCGAACAGGTTGCCCATCACCAGCCCCTGGCACAAATGCAGGTTGCCCATCGGATCCAAATGCACACGCCCGGGGTCCTCCAGATCCTCATGCGGGCACTCGTTGAAGGACTCCCAGGGAATTGGCGGGACTTTGGCTGCCAGCGTCTCGGCCGCGCGGCCGCGGTACATGATTGATCCGCCCTCCACCATCGCGCCGCGCCGGGCCGGCTGCCCAACCCCCTCCGGAAGGTCGCACACGATCAGATCGGCCGGGATGCTGAGCGCCCGGCACGCCTCGAGGATGTGCTGCGATTCGGCGCTGACTCGCTCGCCGTAGTGCAACTCGTCGGTGGAGGCCGAGAGCGACTCGAGCCGTCCGGCCAGCGGCTCCAGCCAGGCGCGGGCATCATCAGCCGTCGTCCCCCAGTAGCCGTTGGTCACCACGCCGACGTGGAAGCCACGCGCCGCGGCCGCCTGCACCCCATCGACCAGGATCGGGTAATACAGGAAGGGCTCTCCACCTTCGAAGAACACCCACTCGATCGTCCCCAGGGTGCGGGCCTGGTCGAGCACCTGGTGGATCGCCGCCCGCGTGAAGACGCCCTGCTGGTCCGGACTCCCCCACACGAAGCAGTGATCGCAGCGGAAGATGCAGCGGTAGGTGAGTAGGATGTGAAGCCCGGAGAGGCTCATCCCGTCTCCCTCGCCGGGGCAGAACCCACTTCGCGGTCCCAGATACCGGCGACGCTGGGGAAGCGGACGATCTCCGTATGCGGCAGGAACAGCGCCGCGGTGAAGGCGTCGTAGAACGTATTGTCCGCTGAGAGCTCGAGGTAGGTCATCGAGCGGGCGATGCGCTGCAGCCGCTCGCGCTCGTGGTGGGACAGCAGCGCGTAGTAGGTTCCCAGCACGGCCGTGTTGCCCAGGAACTTGAACCGGTCCCAGGGCAGGTCGGGCAGCAAGCCGATCTGGATCGCCTTCTCGACGTTGATGTACTTGCCGAACGATCCGCCGACCAGCACCTGCTGGACGTCCTCCAGGCGCACGCCGACGCTGGTGGCCAGTACGCTGAAGCCGGCGTAGATGGCGGCCTTGGCCCGCAGCAGGTTGTCGATGTCGACCTTGGTGAGGGCGATGTCCTTCCCGGTGCTGGTCTCGGCGGCCCAGGCGATGACGTACTCGGGGCCGTGCTCTCCCTGCCGTACGCGCGGCGTGTCCAGGTCCAGCTTGACATTGCCGCCGCGATCGACGACGCCGGTGACGAACAATTCGGCCAGGAGCGAGATCAGCCCGGATCCGCAGATGCCGCGCGGCGTCCCGCCGCCGACGACGCGCCAGGTGGGTTCGAACGTCCCGGTGTGGACCCACACTTCCTCGATGGCGCCCTGGGTGGCCCGCATGCCGTGGACCACGCCAGCGCCTTCGAAGGCCGGGCCGGCGGAGCAGGCGCAGGCCACCTGCCAGTCGCGCGTCCCGAGCACGATCTCCCCGTTCGTGCCGACATCGATGAACAGCGTCAGCTCCTCGGTCTCCGACAGGCCGCAGGCCAGGACGCCGGCGGTGATATCGGAGCCGACGTACGAGGCGACGCCCGGCAGGCAGTCGACGCTCGCCAGCGGGTGGATCCCCAGCTCGATCTGCTGGGCCAGGACGGGCGCCGGCAAGTTGACCGTCGGGATGTACGGCGCCATGCGGATCGTCGCCGGCGGCAACCCGAGCAGCAAATGCATCATGGTCGTGTTGCCAGCAATGGTTGCTTTGTAGATGTGAGCCGGATCGACGCCGGTCCGCTTGTGAAGCCGATCCAGCAGTTCGGCGATCGTCCCGCGGACGCGGCTCCCGAGCTCGGATAGGCCGCCATTGCGGCCGGCGTAGATGATGCGCGAGATCACGTCCTCGCCGAATTGAATCTGGCCGTTGTACTCGGCCGCCGAGCCAAGGACCTCGCCGCTGGCCAGGTCCACCACATAGGCGCTCACGGTCGTCGTGCCGATGTCGATCGCCACTGCCACCGGCTCGATCGGATCGGCTTGAATATCGATCAGCCGCGCCGGGCCTCGCGGGCGGTTCCATACCTGGGACTCGAGCACGACCCACGGCGACCACTCGCACTCGCGCAGAACGCTGCCGATGCGGCGCATCAGATCCAGCGGCACATCGGCCCCCGGGTAGCCGGCGGCGGCCAACGCCGTTTCCAGGCGCGCCAGATCATCCTTGTTGTCCTGCAGCGACGGCTCGGCCAGGTACAGCCGGAAGGCGCGGATGCCTTGCAGGTCGGGGTCGTAGGGGAAGGGGGCCTCGATGCTGCGCGCCGTCTTGTCGGTGACCAACCGGCGTTCGACGCGCTCCTGCTCGGGGATTGTGACGGTCAGGTCGCCTTCGACCACCGTCTGGCATGCCAGGGCAAACCCAGCCTCCAGGTCGTCGGTCGACAGGCGTATCGTCGAGCGGCGTCGCGCCCCATCGCCATCGACGAACACGGCGCACCGGCCGCAGCGCCCCTGCCCACCGCATGGCTGCCCGATCTCCAACCCGGCGCTCTGGATGGCTTCCGCCACGAGTGCCCCGGTGGGGACCTCGACCGTGAGGTTGGCTGGGAGGAGGGTGACCTTGTGATTCGCCATAGACGCAGGCTTCGCGACCTGACTAGGTCATTGAGGCCAGGTGAACGCCGGAACGGGCTGGACACCCAGGGAAGTGTACGCGCGCCTCCGCTTCCCGCCCCGGCCGGCGGCGGCAGGCTCCAGAACCGAGGACCTGACCTGTTATCTCCATCGCCTCAGCCATCCAACTGGAACGTTCGAATGCTCTGCTCCCAGGTTGGGGTGCGCTCCACGAATTCATCCGCGCCCGTCGAGTAGGTCACGTTCCAGAACCGATCGCTATCCTTGATCGAGTAGACGACGGACAACCCTCGCAGCCCTTGAATGTCGGAGCTCAGGACCAGCTTCCCGGCCTCATACGATCCCACGCTCACAAGGCCCTGGTCCACGAGCTCGATATACGAAGGCATGAGCTCCACGGAGGCATCGAGGTAGTCCTCGACGGACGTGCCGCCAGGAACATCTTCCTTGGTGATTTTGGCGTTCGTGATGTACCCCGAGGGGCCCGGCTGCGGATCGAAGGCCCACAGGACAAACACATCAGGGTTCTGCTCGATGATCTGGGCGGTCTGAGCGAACTCCGGCCCCAGCGACTTCAAGGTATCCAGGATCCCCTGGAACTTGACCCCCATGTCCCCGCCTTCGAAGTTCTCGGGCAGCCACAGGTGGACGCGGCCGGCGTGGAATTCTTCCCACCCTGGAGGGACATCGGGGGTGGGAGGCGCGGGCGTTGGTGTCCACTCCGCCGGAAGGAAGATCGCCGGCGTGGCGGGAGTGCCGGCAGGTACGGGTTGGCCCTGGCTGCAGGCCAGGGAGGCCGCTAAGGCCGTCGCGAGCACAAGCCATGCAGGGCGGGAGATCATCATCACCTTCTGGCGTCTCCAAACCCATCGGCCGCACGGGGGTGATCCTAAGCCATCCCCAAGGTCAGCGATGTCCCGCGCATGGGGCCTCCCCGCCGGAGCCTCAGTTGGCCCACATGGCCTTGAGGAAGGCTCCGATGTCCACCGCCTCGCGCGGCCCAACCATAATGGTCCAACCTGGCAGATCGCCCTCGAGCTCGCCGGAGAGCACGGCCACATGGCCGGGAATGATCACCTTCCGGTGGGCGACCTTGCCCTCGACACCGAAAGACTTGACCGCCTTGGCGATGCGCTCCGAGTCGAACTTGCCGGCCGCCCAGGCGGTCAGCACGCTCATGCCCTCGGCGTCCGTCACCACCAGCCACGCCGGCCAGCCCGAGCCTTCGACCTCGTTGGCGATGGCGAAGTAGGTGATCGAGAAGTTGGTCGTCACCATCACCGGCGACGAGTCCTTCGGGTTGTTGATCTCGTACAGCCCCGGCTGCACCTGGATCGGCTTCTGCGGGTCGGTGTAGATGTTCTGGCGCAGGACGAGCAGGCCGTACAGGCTGGCGGGATCGAAGCTCTCCAGGACGATGAAGCCGGCGTACTTGGCGATGTGTTCGGCCGCCATCAGCACTTCGTCGGCCTTGCCGCTGGCGCCGGGGAAGGTGATGATCGGGAAGCCGAGCGGGCGGAAGTTCTTCTTGATCGCCAGCCGCCGAACGGCGGTCAGCTTCTCCAGCGAGTCCTTGGGACCCATGACGCCGGGATCGAGGACGAGATCCTCGAGGCCGGCCTGAGTCAGCGACTGGGTCAGCGCCGCCAGCTCGTCCAGCGTGTCGGCGCGAGCTGCTAGCGGCACCTTGGCCGCTTTGGCCACCTCCGCCATCGCCTGCCAGTTGCCCGGGTTGGCGGCGTGCAGCAAGGGCCGGACGCCCTGCGCCGCTTCCAGTCCGGCCTTGGCGGCCTCTGGAGCGGAAGCGAGCAGGATGAGCGGCTTCTTGCTGACCGAGCGCACGGCCTTGACCGCGGCGGCAAAAGCAGCCGGCCCTCCCACCGCCTCGACGGCGAAGCCATCCAGCGTCAGCGGAATGCCGACATAGTCGGCCTTGTACGCGTCGGCCGCCGCCGCCTGCTTCTTGAGCTCTTCCAACGGCAGGCTGTCCTTGAGGCGCAGGAACAGACCGGGCCGGTGGTAGAAGGTCTTCTCATGGCGGAACATGACGGTCTCATTGCCAACCGCCAGCTTGCCCTCCTCGCCGGCGATCTCGACCAGGCGGATGGGCGGGGCGGAGGCAGCCTCGAGCTTGGCCTTCGATTCCTCGCTGACGTACGGGCAGGCCTTGAGTTCCGCCTGTTTGGCGGCCAGCTTCATGGCGAACGCCAGGCAGGTGGGGAAGCTGCATTCCTTGCAGTTGGTCTGCGGCAGGAGCTTGTAGATCTCGAGTCCGGTGAGTGCCATGTCGGCCTCCTACGCCGCAATCAGGGCGTCGACGACGCCGCGCAGTCGGCGCAGCGTGTCGGGATGGCGCAGGACGATGAGGTCCCCCCCGGCGTAGACGAGCGCGTTGGCGGTCAGCGCTTCCCATCCCAGCGCGCGGCGGTTCCAGTCTCCCCAGGCAGCGGGCACGCCTTCGCCCACCTTGGCTTCCTTGACCTTCCAGCCCTCCTCGCCCGGGGTCACGATGAGCGGCTGTTGCGTCATCGAGTCGCCCTGCAGGGCGGCCAGGCGCAGGCGTTCCATCACCGAGTAGCCGTACTCGATGCCGTAGCCGAGCGCGCCGGTGGTCGGGTCGATCAGGATGCGCTCGAGCGGCAGGCCCATGTCGTGGATCAGGATCACCAGCTGCTTGGACAGGTTGACGTCCATCGGCGTCTTCGATTGCACCAGGTGGTCATTGGCCAGTGCCGCCGCCACGATCGTGCGGTAGTTCTTCTCCTCGCAGCTGCCGATCAGCAGGCGTTCACCCTTGCCTTCCTCGGCCGCGGCGACGATCAGCTCGTTGTCGATCTCCGCCTGGCCCGGGCCGATCACCGCCACCGGCAGCCCGGTCGAGTCGAGGACCTTGCGCACCACAGCCCGGGCGTTGCTGGCCGTATTGGCCTTGCCGTCCGGCAGCGTGGCGCTGAGGGTCAAGTAGATCAGATCGGCGCCGGCCGCTTCGGCGGCCTTGGCCCAGGCACCCGGGTCGTCCATCGCCGCCCCCCAGGCCTGCAACAGGAGCGGCGACCACTCGCCAGGTTTCCGGTCGTGGACCTCGATGGCCAGGCCGGGCGGGTACGGCGCCGTGCCCTCGAATGTGTGAAAGGGAAGGGCGGTCTCACCCCCCACGGTCAGCGTGCTCGCCCGGGTTCCGCCCTGGTCACGCGTCGCTCCCAGGGTGACGGCACGCACCGATCCGGACCATTTCTCTTTCGGGATTTCGATGGCCATAGGGTCAACTCCCCTCTGTGGATACAAGCGGTCAGCAGTTAGCGATCAGCTATCAGCCGCTGGCTCTCTGCGCCCCACGTGGGGGCCAGGGCCCCCGCCGACGGCTGAAGGCTGACCGCTGATGGCTCGTCTCACATCAACGGCGGCATCTCGGGCGCCGGGTGGTGCTTCTCGGTTATGTAGGCAACGGTGCCCTCGACATCCGTGGCGAAGCGCTCGTCGCAGATCTTGTCGATCAGATCGGGGTCGCCCTCGCGCTCGGCCACCAGCTTGAGCTGCTCAGCCATCTGCTCCTTGAGCACCGACGACATCCACACCACGCGCTTGAAACCACCGTCGGCCGAAATGAACTTCGGGCTGAGGATGTAGAACTTGCCGTGGCCCATGATGCCCGGCGTCTGCAGCCCGCCCCCCGCAACGCCGGCCAGCGTTGAGAAGGTCATGCCTGCGGGCGTCATGCTGACGTCCTCACGGCTGACGATCATGATGCCGTTGGCCTCGGGGATGACCATGGCAATGCACTCGAAGCACCCGCAGGCCGTCATCGGGTTCTCCATGATCGAGTACATGGTGACCTCGGCGACCTGCTGGTGGCTGGCCTGGTTGGCGAACTCGTTCACGCCGACGAAGTAGCCCTTGGTGCTGTCGGTGTTGGCGCCCTTGCGGATCGGCTGGTTGGGTCCGGTGGGGTTGATCTGGTTGGAGGCCTTGCAGTCCAGCCAGTTGTAGGCACCGCACAGGCCGAGGCGCTCGGGGCTGATGATGCACACATGGTTCGGCGCGAATGACTGGCACAGCGTGCACGAGAAGAACGTGTCGACGCTCTCGTCCGTCATCGAGCCGAGCCGGACATTGCGGTCCTCATAAGCCTGGCGGGCCCGTTCGAGCCACTCGGCATGCAGCTTGGGATCCGTGATGATCGTGACCTGCACCTTGTCGACGATGCTGCCGAAGTCGGCGTGGAAGCGGGCGTGCAGGATGTCGCCGAAGTGCTTGAGGTGGAAGCCCTTCTCGGTCGCCGCCGTGCTGATGCGGATCCAGGCGATGTCCCGCTGGCCGATGTGCTGGATGCCCGAGGCGCCGTTGACGAAGTAGTGGATCTGGCGCTCGAGCACCGGCTCGAAGTCCTTCTCCATCTTGCGCCCGGCGACGCGGACGATGATGCCCAGGTCCATGGCGCCCTGGGCCTCGACCCCGTCGAACGTCGGGCCAACGATCTCGATCTTGCCGTCCTCGACCTTGTCCAGGTCGTC